>OGZV01001188.1_pt1 | contig 25476 bp, 19 predicted proteins | sample 1576861 | NCBI WGS metagenome assembly OGZV01 (sample SAMEA3541501, study PRJEB24748) | human gut metagenome | biome: human gut; feature: human-associated habitat; material: faeces | place: China | collected 2012
TGAAGTAGGAATGAAACATAGAAGTTTGTAACTTTTTATAAGTTTTCAGTAACGGTACAAAAGATGGGACATATTGTACAGCGTCTGGTCCGGAATGCCATCATGCAGGCAGTGAACCAGGCAATCCAGAAGAAGACACAGCAGGAAGCTGCAAAGCTTGGAAACGAATGGAAGGGAAGTTTTCACTGTCTGGTATCCGGGTATTACAGCGGGATGACCGTCAAATATCTGATGCTTCCATTTGCAATCTTCTGTATTCTGTGTGCGGCAGGAAGTGGAATTGCCGGAGGGCTGACCTACAGTATCTGGTTTATCGTGATCGCAGTGGTGTGCCTGGTTACGCGCAGTTATGGAATGAAAAAGATGCGTGTCATCATTTACTGGGACAATGGCATGGCGTTTTATGACAAGAATGGCAATGAACTCGTACAGCTGCCACGGACAGCCATCGATCAGATGACAGTGAAAAATAGTAAGATCACCATCCCATGGGAAGGGAAAGAGTATAAGATCATCAGAAACCCGTTGGATAACGAAAAAGAAGTACGGGAAATGCTCGATTTCTATGGAAAAGACAGATAAGGAGTGATAGAAAATGAATTTTCAGATCACAGAATATTGTCATCACATTTTAGAAGAATACATAGAAGAAGGAGATATCTGCATTGATGCCACCGCCGGAAACGGCGGTGACACCGAGTTCCTGTGCAAAAAAGTCGGAGAGACCGGAAATGTCTATGCTTTTGATGTGCAAGAGATGGCGATTTCTCACACTAGAGAACGCCTCGAAAGAGCGAACCTGTCGACAAGAGCCAAGCTGATCCACGATGGTCACGAGAAAATGCAGATCTATGTAAAAGAAGAAGTCAAAGCCATCACCTTCAACTTCGGCTACCTCCCCGGCAGTGACCACAAAATCGCAACCCATCCATCAACAAGCCTCGCCGCCATCGAGTCAGCCCTTAACCTGCTCAAAAAAGGTGGCATCATAAACCTCTGCATCTACAGCGGCGGCGACACCGGCTACGAAGAAAAAGAAGCCATTTTGAATTATGTCAAAGAATTAGACTCCAAAAAATGGCTCGTAATCGTAAACGCTTACTACAACCGCAAAAACGATCCCCCACTCCCAGTATTCATCTATAGACTGAAATAGTTTTTATTTCAGAAAACAGTAGTGGATCAACTGAATCAACAAAGCCGTTTTGCGCTTTTTATGTCTGTCGAAGAAAATCATACCGGAACAAATAAAGCCGTTTTTGCGGTTACCTGTTTGGCAAAAAACTTCGTACTGAGGCAACAGTCACAACCAGTAAAGTAGATCTGCCAAGACTGCAAAATAGAACGTTCCAATTTCATTCGAGGCAATGAAGATAAGACTCAAAAATTGTGGAAGCCATTGCTGACACAGTTTTCGCTCTCAGAGGCTTATCGGAATGGTTTGCCGAGTGGAATTGGAACGTTCTATTTTGCAGTCTTGGCCCATTAACTTTACAAGTAACACGAAAAAATACAAGAAAACCGCAAAAATCCACTCAAAATGTGGTATACTAACAGACAGTACCGCAAGAAAGCGGAATATGGAAGGATTTTTTATGGCAGAAGCAAAATTTAAAAGACCAGAACTGACAGACCAGGATCTCATCGATTCCTATTTCAAAAAGTACCCAAGCAGAAGCTGCGACCGTACTTTTGCAAATGTATATCTGTGGGCAAGGTTTTACGAAGTAGAATTTGCACAATATAACGATGTTCTCCTGTTCCGGGACAATAGTGCAGGATATGGCTATGCATTTCCGGCAGGTGAAGATGAGGACGTAAAAGCCGCCATCGAAGATATTCTGGAATGGGAGAAAGAAAAAGGCGTTCCATTCTGTCTGTATGGGGTGACAAAAGAGAATTTCGCCAAGCTTGAAACATGGTTCCCGGGTAAATTCGACATCACCTATCACAGAGATGAGGCGGATTATGTCTATGAAAGTGAGAAACTTGCAACACTTTCCGGTAAAAAGCTGCACGGCAAGCGGAATCACGTCAATAAATTTAAAGCACTTCACGGAGATAACTGGAGTTACGAAACGATTACAGAGGATAATCTGGAAGAGTGTTTTCAGATGGCACTGAAATGGCGGAATCTGAATGGCTGTGAAGATGATGAAGAGAAGAATTCCGAGATGTGTGTAACACTCAATTCACTGCGTCTTTACAAAGAACTGAACCTGATCGGAGGTCTGCTCAGAGTTGGTGATGAGATTGTTGCATTTACGATTGGAGAAGCGGTAAATGACGATACCTTTGTGGTTCATATCGAAAAAGCTTATGCGGATATTGAAGGTGCATATACCATGATCAACCAGCAGTTCGTAGAGCATGAAATTGCCGGAAAATACAAATATACCAACCGGGAAGATGATGTTGGAGAAGAAGGATTAAGAAAGGCCAAGCTTTCCTACAAACCGGTATTTATGGTAGAAAAAGGTGTTGTGACATTAAAAGAAGACAGCGAAAAGGAGTGTGCAAAAGATGATATCTAAGAAGATGGAAAATATGGTGGCAAACAGCTCGGCGATTCGCGCCATGTTTGAAGAGGGAAATCGTCTTGCAAAAATTTACGGACCGGAAAATGTATTTGATTTCAGTCTCGGTAATCCAAATGTACCGGCACCGAAAGCCGTAAAGCAGGCGATTCTTGATATTTTGGATGAAGAAGATGAACTGGTGCTTCATGGATATACTAACAGCAATGCGGGATATGAAGATGTTCGCCAGGCTGTAGCTGAATCTCTGAATGAGCGTTTTGGTACTGCATTTGCAGCAAAAAATATTACGATGACAGTTGGCGCAGCAGGCGGACTGAATGTTATTTTAAAAGCACTGTTAAATCCGGGAGATGAAGTGATCACATTTGCACCGTACTTTGGAGAGTACAGAAGTTATGTCAATAATTTTGACGGTGTTCTGGTTGAAATCTCACCGAATACCGTAGATTTTCAGCCAAAGCTGGATGAATTTGAGGCAAAGATCACACCGAAGACAAAAGCAGTGATCGTTAATACACCGAATAATCCGACCGGTGTTGTCTATTCCGAAGAGACGATCAGGAAGATGGCAGAGATCATGGAGAAGAAGCAGAACGAATACGGAACAGAGATTTATCTTATCTCTGATGAGCCATACCGTGAACTTGCTTATGATGGTGTGGATGTACCGTATCTGACCAGGTATTATGCCAATACGATCGTAGGATATTCTTATAGTAAATCTCTTTCCCTGCCGGGAGAGCGAATCGGATATCTGGTGATTCCGGATGATGTAAAAGATTCAGAGACACTCATTGCAGCAGCAAATGTTGCAAACCGTATTCTTGGATTTGTCAATGCGCCAACCCTGCAGCAGAAGGTAGTTGCAAGATGTCTGCATGAGAAAACCGATATTTCATACTATAACAGAAACAGGGAGACTCTTTACCAGGGACTCATAGAATGTGGATTTGAATGTGTCAAACCGCAGGGTGCATTTTACCTGTTCATGAAGACTCCGATCAAGGATGAAAAGACATTTTGCCAGGAAGCAAAAAAATATAATCTGCTTCTAGTACCGGGAAGTTCTTTTGGATGTGCAGGATATGTCAGAATTGCATATTGTGTAGCTTATGAGACAATCGTAAATGCACTGCCGAAATTCAAAGAGCTTGCAAAAGAATATCAGCTAGGATAAGACAAAAGCAAAAGATGTGACAGAAAGGTGAGAAAGCAAGATGAGAGAATTTGAGAAAAATATCCGAAGAGTAGAACCTTATGTTCCGGGTGAACAGCCACAGAAAAAAGTGATCAAACTGAATACCAATGAGAATCCGTACCCACCTGCACCGGGAGTTCTTGCGGCAATGAAAAAGCTGGAGGGTCATGTGGACAGTTTAAGGCTGTATCCGGATCCGACATCTGATACACTGGTCAGTGCACTGGCGGACTTTTATCATGTTGGAAAAGATCAGGTTTTTGTGGGAGTGGGATCTGACGATGTTCTCTCTATGTGTTTCCTTACCTTCTTTAACTCGGAAAAACCGGTTTTCTTTCCGGATATTACATATTCCTTCTACAAAGTATGGGCGGATCTTTACCGGATTCCATACGAATGCAAGAAGGTAGATGAAAACTTCCATATCATAAAAGAAGATTATTATCCGGAAAATGGTGGTGTGATTTTCCCGAATCCAAATGCACCGACATCCATCTATGAAGATCTGGAATTTGTGGAAGATATCATCAGACACAACCAGGATGTTATTGTGATTGTGGATGAGGCATATATTGATTTCGCAGGAGAGTCAGCACTTTCGCTTCTGGACAAATATGACAACCTGATCATTACGCAGACATTTTCAAAGGCAAGATCGATGGCTGGAATGCGTATTGGATATGCAATCGCAAGTCCGCTCCTGATCAAGTATTTAAACGATGCAAAATATTCGTTCAATTCTTATACTATGAACAAAACTTCTTTGGTATACGGAGCAGAAGCGGTAAAAGATAAAGAATATTTTGCTAAGACAACACGTAAAATTGTGGAGACAAGAGACTGGGCAGAAGAAGAATTCAAAAAGCTCGGCTTTGTATTCCCAAAACCAAGCGCAAACTTCATCTTTGTATCACATCCGGAATACGATGCAAAAGAACTCTTTGAAGCAATGAAAGCAAAAGGAATCTATGTGCGTTTCTGGGGAAGCGAGCGGATTGAGCAATATCTGCGTGTGACGATTGGTACGAGAGAAGAGATGGAAGCACTCTTTGCCTTCCTCCGTGAATATATGATGTAAGTGTTAAAAACATAAATTGCGTTTGTGCTTACACAAATAAGCAATTTATGCGTATTGACACGTCGAACACCGATTTAATAAGTAAAAAATAGGAGATTTGTATGACTGAAACTTTAGTACAGTGGTTTGTAACTCATCTGGGTGGCAAGGCTGCCAAAGAACTGATTATCTTTATTATTTCAATGATTCCGATTCTGGAGCTCAGGGGAGGAATCCTTGCGGCAGGTCCGGCGTTTTTAAATATTCCGACCTGGCGTGCAATCCCGATCTGTCTGGTCGGGAACCTGATCCCAATTCCGTTTATCCTGCTTCTGATCCGTCCGATTTTTGCATGGCTGCGCAAGACGCGCCTTTTCCGTCCGCTTGTAGAAAAGCTGGAGAAAAAAGCGATGAGCAAAAGTGATCGGATCAGCAGATATGAATTCTGGGGGCTGGTACTCTTCGTAGGAATCCCGCTTCCGGGAACCGGAGCCTGGACCGGAGCTCTTGTCGCATCCCTCCTTGGCATCGACTGGAAAAAAGCTTTCGGAGCAATCGTAGTCGGCGTATGCATGGCATCGGTGATCATGTATATCCTGTCTTACGTTGTGATCGGAGGGATTTTTGGATAAAAAGTGAAAGCTTTCTCTTTGAGAGAACACAGAATGGCTGTATACGAAAGTATATGGTCATTTTTGTTTGGCGAATGATAGAGGTTGAGTGAGCACCAGCCACAAAAGGAATCGTTCGGATTCAAGTTGCGCTAACCATTCCGATGAGCCTCTTAGGACGGGAAGCATGTTCAGCAAAGGCTTCCATGCTTCCTGAGTCTCATCTCCATAGCGCAAAATAGAATCCGAACGATTCCTTTTGTGGCTGGCGCTCTTTGAACTTTATCGAATAAAATGTGGTGATATTGGTAAGATAACAGCAATTCAGAACGAAGCAGGAGAAAACTTTGAGAAGGGATGAGGAGTCTGTTGTTTAATTGAAAACATTTGACTATCGGGCATTTATTGGAAAACATGTATTATTTTCGTTAAACATCGAACCAGAGTTGAAAGGGAGAATAACAATCGGAATGAATAAGTTCCTGTTCATTCGCTTTGCTACAAGCATTCAAAAATCAGGCTGACGGGAATACGCTAGAAGGGCAGAAGGACCAAAAGAAACCGGATTAATTCACTTATTATGCAATGGAGATGAGACTCAAAAATCGTGGAAGCCTTTGCTGAACACGATTTTCGCCTTAAGAGGCTCATCGGAATGGTTTGCATAATGGAATTAGTCCGGTTTCTTTTGATCCTTCTGCCAGCACAGCGCAAAGTATGGCAGCCGTCCTTTTGTTAATTATAGTAGAAAAGAGAATGAACTTACGAATAAATTCGAACTTTCAACGGAATCCCCATCTCGTCTGCGAGTTTCTGGGACGCATCGATTTCTTCCTGTGAAATGATGCTTACCACACTGAACTGCACAGATGAGAACAGTTTCTTCGCTTTCTCGGCAAATGCAAGCATATCTGGGAACGCATTTTCAAAACAAGGCTGTGTAACTTCCTGGTAACGCTCTGCAGTTGGCGCATTCAGGCTGATCGATACGGCATCGATATATTTTGCCATTTCTTCTGCGATCGGCTTTTTATTGAAGAGTTCGCCAAGTCCGTTGGTATTGACGCGAAGGAGAACTTCCGAATGTTTTTTTTTCATGTATTTTGCAGCAGCAATCAGATTATCGTAGGCACAGGTCGGTTCTCCGTAGCCGCAGAAGACGGCTTCCAGATAATTTGTAAAATCAAAAGCATCAATAGCCGCCTTGATCTCTTCGAAAGAAGGATTGTGGTCGTGCCAAAGTTCTGTTGCCTCTCCGATGGCTTCATGCTCGTTACGGATGCAGAAAATACATTTGCAAGTGCAGCGGTTGGTGATGTTAAAATATGCATTGTTTTTAAATGTGTAAATAATATCTGACATTATAATAAAATCTCCTCTTTGAAAGTCAGGCGGATATTCAAGAACCACCTGTCATTTGTGTATAATTAAATATTTGGCTAAATTCCAAATTTGTTTTTCATTGTACTCTTGAAACCGGCTTTGTCAAGAGTGGAACCAAGAATGATAAAGATCACAGCACTTCCGCCTGACTGGGCAAGGGTTCCTACAATCGAAGGAATCAGTGCACCCCAGGTTCCGAACAGGATTACATCTGTGATATAATATCCAATAAAGGAAATTACAGCGGCAACAACAACGCCGACACAGTTGTGTACATTCACGATCTTGTCCTTTTTACATGTGATCGGAAGGGAGATCAGCATCTTGATGATGAAGGTTGCAGGTGCATATACCGGAGCAGTCAGGATATCTGCCATGGCACCGCCGATTGCACCAGCAAACATGGCATATGGTGTTGGGAGAAATGCAGCGGCAAGATAGATCAGAGAATCTCCGATGTGTATATATCCGCCATTTACACCAAATGGAATATGGAAAATATAAGCAGTTGTCACACAGATCAGTGCTGCAAAAAGAGCTGTTGAAGTCAGTCTGGAGACTTTCTGATGAGAAAGTGCATTTACAGATGGTTCTGGATTGTTAATGGTTGTAGATGACATGATAGTTACCTCCTTGGGTTTTATTTATTTTGTAAATGTCAGTCAAGCAGCATAGAAAGATGGGATTCAAAATTGATTCCATCATTGCGCGGAATCTGGTCGGCAACGGTGTCAATCAGAGATCTTTCGATAAACCGGCATGCTTTTTCCACGCCTGCAGCTGCACTTTTTCCCTGTACCATCGAAGCACATACGACAGCGGAGAGCAGGTCACCGGTGCCAGAATAGCTTCCTCCGTGAATTCCAGAGGAAATGACGCTTATCTGGTCGTTCTCGAGAACCAGATTGTAATATTTTACGGTATCATCAGAAGGAGCCTGATAAAGAATACCGGTGACGATGATCGTCTGGATCTGCGTTTCTTTCAAAGGAGCGGCAATCTGGGCAATCCGGTCCAGATAATCTGGTTCGTCCTTATACTTGGTAAGCCCTGCAAAATCAGAGTGTGTTAAAAGACACAGTTCGGTAAGATTTGGCGTGATCACATCGGCATGGGATACAAGCTTCTGCATCTGCTGTTGGAGTCTGGGAGTGAAAATGTCATATTTGACACCGGAATCTCCCATGACCGGATCGACAAAGAGCAGAGTGGAAGGGGTTCTGAACTTCTCACAGAAATTCAGGATTTTTTCCGCCTGATCTGCGCTGCCGAGATATCCGGTACTGATCGCATCCAGGGTAAGACCACGTTTTTGCCATTCTTCTGTGTAATGATCGATCTTGTCGGTAAAGTCCGTACAGTAATAGCTGTCGTAGCCGGTCTGATTGGTTAAAACTGCCGTTGGCAGAGGACAGGCCTGCACACCCATGACGGAAAGAACCGGGATCGCAGCTGTCAGAGAGCATTTACCAAGACCGGACAGATCATTGATAACAGCGACTCGTTTTATCATTGAAGTATCCTTTCCGAAATACAAAGTGAAAAATTCTTGCATTTCTTATGTGTTTTATATAGAATAAAATAAAAGTGTCATTTGTAAAATATACAAAAAGAAATATTTTTTAGAGGTCAGTTATGAGAGTGGAATTACAGAATGAGGAACACTGCCGGTATCTGAGAGTGTATCATTATTACAGGAATCTGATTCTATCCGGGCAGATGAAGTCAGAGACAAAGCTTCCATCGATCCGTAAAGGTGCAAGCGAGCTGCAGATGAGCCGGACGACGATGGAGAATGCGTATATGCTTCTGGCAGCAGAAGGTTATATTGTGTCCAGACCGCAGAGTGGATATTATGTGACGGATATTGCCGAGAAGCAGGAAGAGGGCAGAAAGATTGCAAGCCGGCATGTAAGGAAGCAGGAGAATCCGGTTGTCTATGATTTTGCAACATCAAATGTAGATAAAGAGAGTTTCCGGTTTGAATTATGGCGGAGATATATGAAGAGCGCAATGCGTCAGGATGAGAGACTGCTTTCTTATGGAGAACCGCAGGGGGAACAGGAATTCAGGGAAGTACTGTCTGAATATATTCAGAAGACCAGAAGTGTGATCTGCAGCCCGGATCAGATCGTGATCGGTGCCGGTATACAGAGTCTTCTGCATATTCTGTGCCCACTGAATCATAAAAAGAGAACCGTATTTTTCAGGGACAGTGAGTTTGTACAGGGAATGACGGTTTTTGAAGATCATAACTACCGGATTGCAGGAAGTGCGGAAGAAGAGATTGGAATGTATTACGTGTCACCATCACAGATGACAAGATTTGGTGGGGTGATGCCGATCCAGGAAAGACTGGAACTGGTCGGACGCGCCGAGAAAGAGCATTTTCTGATCATTGAAGATGACTATAACAGTGAGTTCAAATATTTTCAGAAACCGGTTCCGTCCCTGCAAGGACTTTCGGGAGGAAGAAATGTCATTTATCTGGGAACATTTTCCAAAATGCTGCTTCCGTCTATCAGGATCAGTTATATGATACTGCCGCCGGAATTGATGGAAACTTACGAAAAAAGAAAAAATAATTACAATCAGACTGCATCCAAGGCCGAGCAGATCGCACTGACACAGTTTATCCGTGACGGACATCTGGCGAGTCAGGTCCGTAAATCCAGGAAGATCCATCTGGCAAAGGCAGAAAAGCTTGCGGACAGTGCAAAAAAGATTTTAGGAAAAGATGTGGATGTACAGGTTGGTGCTGCAGGATTTATGGTACAGTTGACCTTTGCGGAGGACTGCGCTGCAGAAAAGATTGCAGAAAAAGCAAAAAAGAAAGGAATGACATTTCTTGAAGTGGAGAAGAACAGGATGTTACTCACCTGTGCAGGTGTTTCTGCTGAAAAGTATGAGGATGCTATGAAACTGCTCAGAGAATGTACAGAGAAGAGGATGAATTAGATGGAATTTTCACATGAACTGGTTCTGCCGAATGAAGATCTGCCATTCCGGATGTTTTTATTTGAAGGAAAAGACGGAAATTATGTCAGGGAAAAGCACTGGCACCGGTCGATCGAGATGTTTGTTGTACTGGAAGGAAAGCTGGATTTTTATATCAATGAAGAAGATATCCATTTAGATGAAAAATCATTTGTGATTGTGAATTCTAATGAGCTGCATTCGATTTCGGCACCGTTTCCGAATAAGACGATCGTACTGCAGATGCCACTTCAGACATTTGAACGGTATTATACGGATGAGCAGTTTATCTGTTTTACCCACAGCGAACGCGTACAGGATGAACAACTGGTTGAACTGGTTGAAAAGATGTATGTGACGTATCAGAAGAAGAAAACAGGGTATGAATTAAAGGTACAGAGTTATTTTTATATGCTGGTCTATCTGATGGTGACAAAATACAGGAAGGTTGATGTCAGTGCGGAAATCGTGCGGGATCACAAGAACAGGAACCGACTTTCTACGATCACGAATTATATCAAGGATAATTATCAGAAAGATCTCTCGCTGGAAGGGCTGGCACAGATCTTCGGGTATTCGCCGACCTATCTGTCACGGATGTTTCGCAAATATGCAGAAATCAACTATAAAGAATATATTCAGGGAATCCGTCTGGAATATGCCTACCGGGAACTGATAAGCAGTGATACGATGGTTGAGGAAATTGCAGAACATAGTGGATTTGCGGATGGAAGAGCATTTGCCAAAGCATTCCGGAAAAAATATGGAGTAAGACCAAGTGATTTCCGTAAAATGAGAAAGGAAGATGAAAAGTTATAAAGAAAACTGGAAGAAGATATACTAGGGAGCCAAAGATGCCGGGAAAGGAGACCAGATCCTGATCGAGAATTTTGGTGAGACACTGTCGGGTGAATATTCGACAGAAGAATTGATGGAAATGGCAATTGCGGACAGGGTAGATGGGATTATTGTACAGGTGAGTGATGAAGAAGCGGTTTCCGCACAGATTGACAAGGCAGAAGAACAGAATATTCCGGTGATCACGATCCGCAGTGATGCGCCGGTCAGTAAAAGGGTATCAAGTGTACTTTATCGCTTATGCAAACATGGGACTTCTTGCAGCCGTTATCTTTGATGTAGAATCTAAGAAACGTGCTAAATAATAAAAAATAGCATAAGGACAAGAAAGTGCAGTTAACAGGCTAAGTTTTCGGTAGCGGATACCGACTTAGCCTGTTAGAATATAAGACAGAAAGAAGGTAGAAGAAATGAAAATCAAAAAAGTAACAGATCCAGAATTCAGCAGATACGGACGTGTGATCGATGGGTATGATTTTTCAAAGCTGATCAAGGCAATGGAACACACTCCTCTTCCGGAGGATGTCATCTACGAACCATCTATTGAAGAACTGGAAGCAACGGATGTTGCAATCGATCTGAAGATGAGAGTTTACGGAGAACTTCCGATCCAGATTGGATACTGCAACGGACATAACAGCAAACTGAACGCACTGGAATATCACAGAAGTTCAGAAGTAAATGTCGCAGTGACAGATATCATTCTGCTTCTGGGGGCAGAGCAGGATATCGAACCGGATTTTACATATGACACATCAAAAGTAGAAGCATTCCTTGTCCCGGCAGGAATTGGAATCGAAGTGTACGGAACAACCCTTCACTATGCACCTTGCGGAGTAGATGGAAATGGATTTAAGGCAGTAGTAGTTCTTCCAAAAGGAACCAATACAGATCTGATGACCTGCCATACCAAATCATTTGATGACAAGCTTCTTACCGCAAAGAACAAATGGCTGATCGCACATGAAGAAGCAGGAATCGAAGGCGCTGTGTGCGGACTTAAAGGTGAGAATGTCGACATCGCAAAATAGAACAGACAGATTCATATTTTAGGAGGAAAAAACAATGAATAACATGCCAGAACTGAAAATCGGAGTTGTTGCAGTAAGCCGTGACTGCTTCCCGGAAAGCCTTTCTGTATCAAGAAGAGAAGCACTTATGAAAGCTTACAAAGAAAAATACGGAGAAGAACATATTTACGAATGTCCGATCTGTATCGTAGAAAGTGAGATCCATATGGTACAGGCTCTGGAAGATATCAAGAAAGCCGGATGTAATGCACTGGTTGTATATCTTGGAAACTTCGGACCGGAAATCTCAGAGACTCTGCTTGCAAAACACTTTGATGGACCAAAGATGTTCGTTGCAGCAGCAGAAGAAAGCGGCAACAACCTGATCCAGGGACGTGGAGATGCATATTGCGGTATGTTAAATGCAAGCTACAACTTAAAGCTTCGTAATATTAAAGCATATATTCCGGAATATCCGGTTGGAACAGCAGAAGAATGCGCAGATATGATCCATGAATTTGAACCGATCGCAAGAGCAGTCATCGGACTTAACGATTTGAAGATTATCAGCTTTGGACCAAGACCGCTGAATTTCCTTGCATGTAATGCACCGATCAAACAACTTTACAATATCGGCGTAGAGATTGAAGAAAACTCAGAACTTGACCTGTTTGAAGCATTTAACAAACATGCCGGAGATGAAAGAATTCCGGCAATTGTAAAAGAGATGGAAGAAGAACTTGGAGCCGGTAACAAGAAACCGGAAATCCTTTCAAAACTTGCTCAGTATGAACTGACACTTAAAGACTGGGTAGAAGAACACAGAGGATACCGCAAATATGTTGCAATCGCCGGAAAATGCTGGCCTGCATTCCAGACACAGTTCGGATTTGTACCATGCTATGTCAACAGCCGTCTGACAGCACAGGGAATTCCGGTATCTTGCGAAGTAGATATCTATGGAGCACTCAGCGAATTCATCGGAACAGTTGTAAGTGAAGACACTGTAACACTCCTTGATATTAACAACTCTGTACCGGCCGACCTTTATGAAGAAGACATTAAGGGCAAATTCGATTACACACTGAAAGATACATTCATGGGATTCCACTGTGGAAATACTGCATCATCCAAACTTTCATTCTGCGAGATGAAATACCAGATGATCATGGCAAGATCTCTTCCGATCGAAGTAACACAGGGAACACTTGAAGGAGATATCAAACCTGGAGATATCACATTCTTCCGTCTGCAGAGCACATCAGACAATGTACTGAGAGCTTACATTGCACACGGTGAAGTCCTTCCGGTAGCAACACGTTCCTTCGGATCAATCGGAATCTTCGCAATTCCGGAAATGGGCAGATTCTATCGTCATGTACTGATCGAAAAGAACTTCCCGCATCACGGAGCCGTAGCATTCGGACATTACGGAAAAGCACTTTACGAAGTATTCAAATACATCGGAGTACCGGTAGACGAAATCGGCTACAACCAGCCAAAAGGTGTACGTTACCCAACAGAAAATCCTTGGGGCTAATTAAAACTATACACAATCATATAAGGGGCGGCTGAATGAACCCGCCCCTTTATAGTACAAAGAAACACGAATTAAAAACAGGATTTATGTTTCAAGCAGGCGGTTCAATGTCTTGAGGACCAGATTATAGAAAATAAATATGGCAGATTCCATTTGAGGCAATGAAGATGAGACTCAGAAATTGTGGAAGCCATTGCTGACACAATTTCCGCCCTAAGAGGCTCATCGGAATGCTTTGCCGATTGGAAGATGCAATATTTATTTTCTATAATCTGGTCACAATCCCTCGAATCCGTCAGGTTGATACAAAAACCCTAACAAGGAGGTACATCATGCTCTATATAGGCGTAGACCTTGGAACATCCGCAGTAAAACTTCTGTTAATGGATGAAAAAGGCGACATCAAAAAAATTGTTTCAAAAGAATACCCATTATACTTCCCACATCCAGGCTGGTCAGAACAGCATCCGGAAGACTGGTTTACCCAGTCCGTAGAAGGCATCAAAGAACTGACTTCTGAGTGTGATAAGAGCCAGGTTGCAGGAATCAGCTTTGGTGGACAGATGCACGGACTGGTCATTCTGGATAAAGACGACCAGGTTATCCGCCCGGCAATTCTCTGGAACGATGGACGTACCACAGAAGAGACGGATTATCTGAATAACGAGATCGGAAAAGAAACACTTTCTAAATACACAGCAAACATTGCATTTACTGGATTTACCGCACCAAAGATCCTGTGGGTAAAGAAAAATGAGCCAGAGAATTTTGCAAAGATCATAAAGATCATGCTTCCAAAAGATTATCTGGCATACTGCCTGTCAGGAAGCTTCTGCTCTGATTATTCGGATGCATCCGGCATGCTTCTGATGGATGTAGAACACAAATGCTGGTCCAAAGAAATGATGGACATCTGCGGCGTAACAGAAGAACAGCTTCCGAAGCTTTATGAAAGCTACGAAGTTGTGGGAAGTCTGAAGCCGGAAGTAGCAGCAGAACTCGGACTTTCTGAAAATGTAAAAATTATTGCAGGAGCAGGCGATAATGCAGCTGCAGCTGTCGGAACAGGAACAGTTGGTGACGGAAGATGTAACATTTCCCTTGGAACATCCGGAACCATCTTTATTTCCAGTGCAAACTTCGGCGTAGATAAGAACAATGCCCTGCATTCTTTTGCACATGCAGACGGTCATTATCATCTGATGGGATGCATGTTAAGTGCTGCATCCTGCAATAAATGGTGGGCAGAAGAGATTCTTCACACGGATGATTTTGCAGCAGAGCAGAAAGATATTACAAAGCCAGGTGAGAACCATGTGTTCTATCTTCCATATCTGATGGGAGAGCGTTCACCGCACAATGATCCATATGCAAGAGCTACCTTTACCGGTATGACGATGGATACCACAAGAGCAGATATGATGCAGGCAGTACTGGAAGGAGTTGTATTTGCACTCCGTGATTCCCTTGAAGTTGCAAAAAGCCTTGGAATCAAGATTGAACGTACCAAGATCTGCGGTGGTGGAGCAAAGAGTCCTCTTTGGAGAAAGATGATCGCCAATATCATGAACCTGAAAGTGGATATCATCGAGAGCGAAGAAGGACCGGCGCTTGGAGGTGCAATCCTTGCAGCAGTCGGATGCGGCGAATACGAAAGCGTAGAAGCAGCAGCTGACAAGCTGGTTAAGATTGTAGATACCGTAGAACCGGAAGCAGAACTGGTTGAAAAATACGAAAAGAGATACCAGGAGTTCCGTCAGATTTATCCGGCACTCAAACCGGTATTTCCGCATATTCAGTAATTGAATATAAGATTTTTATGGCGTCAGTCACATTGAATCTTCTTCTTTGCAGTCCCCGTTGACAGTGAAAGTTAAAACCCGTATAATGAATTATAAGATTGACATGATGTGGAGGGCTTGATTCTATGATTATTGCAAAGAATGATGAAGATAAAAGAAGCCGTGTGTGGAACTATGTGACAGGAATTACGACCGTTCTGATCATTATCGTGGCTGGATATTTCATTTACCAGGGATTTTTCGGAAATCCGCTGGAAGGAAAGTGGAAGCATGATGAGAGTGATATGATACTGGAAGTAGATGACCATAATGAAGCAGAGCTTGACTGGAAGAACCTGATCGATGGTAAGGATGTGGATGTGGAACTTGGATATACACTGGATATCAAGGCAAAGCAGATTACATTTACTGTAAAGCAGGAAGAGCTGGATGAGACAGCGAAAGAACTTGGTGATAATGTAACTGCATCAGAAGTAGAGCAGGCGATCAATTCTGTACTCACTACATTCAATTACAGTGTGGACGGAACCGAGCTTACACTTACCGAGTGGGATTATGGGGATCAGATGATTTTTGAAAAAGCAGACAAATAAAGAGAACCCTCTCTCTGTGGGCACGAAAGTCCGCAGGCAGAGGGTTTTGTGTGAGAACAGGAGGTTAAAAGCAGATGACAAGGAAGGAGACAAAAGTAATAAATATCGGAGGAAGAAAGATCGGCGGAGGCAATCCGGTAGCAATCCAGTCCATGACAAATACAAAGACAGAGGACGTGGAATCTACAGTTGCACAGATTCTTGCTCTGGAAAAGGCAGGATGCGAGATTATCCGCTGTGCAGTTCCGAATATGGAAGCAGCACAGGCTTTACAAGAGATTAAGAAACAGATTCATATTCCACTGGTTGCAGATATACATTTTGATTATCGTCTTGCGATTGCTGCAATTGAAAACGGTGCAGATAAAATCCGTATCAATCCGGGGAATATCGGAAGTGAGGACAGAGTCCGTGCGGTTGTGGAGAAAGCAAAAGAATACGAGATTCCGATCCGTGTCGGGGTGAACAGTGGTTCGCTGGAGAAGAACCTTCTGGAAAAATATGGTGGTGTGACTGCAGAGGGAATCGTGGAAAGTGCACTTGACAAGGTACACATGATCGAGAACATGGGCTATGACAATCTGGTGGTCAGTATTAAGTCCTCAGATGTCATGATGTGTGTAAAAGCGCATGAGCTGATCGCAAAGAAATGCCCGTATCCGTTGCATGTGGGAATCACCGAGTCCGGGACGCTGCTTTCAGGCAATATTAAATCTTCAGTAGGACTTGGAATCATCCTTTATCAGGGAATCGGAGATACGATTCGTGTATCGCTGACAGGGGATCCATTAGAAGAGATCAAGAGTGCAAAACTGATCCTGAAAGCACTGGGACTTAGAAAAGGAGGAATTGAAGTTGTATCCTGCCCGACCTGTGGACGTACCAAGATTGATCTGATCGGACTTGCCAATAAAGTAGAGACGATGGTTGCTGAATATCCACTTGATATCAAGGTTGCAGTGATGGGATGCGTGGTAAATGGTCCTGGAGAAGCAAGAGAGGCAGATCTCGGAATCGCAGGGGGAATCGGTGAAGGACTTCTGATCAAGAAGGGAGAGATCATCCGTAAGGTAAAAGAGGATGAACTTTTAGATGCACTTCGTAATGAACTGGAACATTGGGGCGAATAGAAGATGACAAAGCTATTTTTTGATGTGTTTCCAACATTGAATATCGATAACGACAGCCATATGCTGTTTGAAAAGGTGGAGGTGACGAAAATCACCTCCACTTCAGCCAGAAATCATATCAAGGTTTATATTTACAGTACCCATCTGATTCCGAAGAAAACGGTATGTTATGTGGAGAACCAGATTGAGGAACAGCTGTTTTCGCAGAGAAATATTCCGGTGACGATCATCGAGGAATACCGGCTTTCCGAGCAGTATACGCCGGAGAACCTGATGCATGCCTACAAAGAGAGTATTCTTTTTGAGCTGGAGCAGAAAAGTGTGCTGGAGAAAAATATGTTCCAGAAGGCAAAGTGCCGCTTCGAAGGGGAGCGTACTATGTGTCTGACTATGGCGGACACGATTGTTGCAGAGGGAAAGACCAGCGAGATCACCAGCTATCTGAAGGACGTCTTTGAGAACCGTTTCCACGTGCCGGTGGATGTAGAAATTGATTATGAAGAAGTAGGAGAGAGCAAATACAAGAAATTCAATGAAATGCAGCTTCAGCAGGAAGTAGATGCGATCAGGGAAAGGAATCAGAAGCTGCAGGCACAGCATGCCACGGAAGAGGCGGCAAAAGCAAAAGAAACGGAAGGCGTATCAAAGAAGAAAGCGGAAAAAGCAGAAGATGCCGCTAAAGAAGCAGATGCATCAAGTACGCAGAATAAACAGGAACAGAAGAAACCGGAGACTCCGAAAAAGCAGGAATTTGCAGGAAAGTCCAGTGGGTTCAAAAGTGGCAAGGGAAGCTTTGTGCGTCGGGATTATCCGCTCAAGCGCTCCGATGACCCGAACGTAATCTATGGACGGGACTTTGACGATATGCCGATCGAGCTGAAGACAGTTACCGGAGAGATGGGTGAGATTACTTTCCGGGGACAGGTGATCAGCTTTGATACCCGTGAGATCCGGAACGAAAAGACAATCGTCATGTTTGCCGTGACCGACTTTACCGACACGATCATGGTCAAGATGTTTACCCACAATGACCAGCTCCCGGATCTGCTTGCGGAGATTAAAAAAGGTGTATTTCTGAAAATCAAAGGAGTTACGACGATTGATAAATTTGATGGAGAGCTGACCATTGGTTCTGTAACCGGAATCCGCAAAACTTCGGATTTCCGTGTAACAAGAAAAGACAAGTATCCGGAAAAACGCGTGGAGCTTCACTGCCATACCAAGATGAGCGATATGGATGGTGTTTCCGAGGCAAAAGATCTGGTAAAGCGAGCACATGACTGGAGGCACCCGGCGATTGCGATCACCGATCATGGTGTGGTGCAGGGGTTTACCGATGCCAATCATGTGATCGAGGATCTGGATAAAGATGATCCATTTAAAGTTATTTATGGAGTGGAAGGATATCTGGTAGATGATCTGACTAAGATCGCAGAGAACGAAAAGGGACAGGATCTGGAAGGCACTTACGTGGTATTCGATATCGAGACAACCGGTTTTTCCGCTGTGACTGACCGGATCATCGAGATTGGCGCGGTAAAAGTGGAAGACGGGAAGATCACAGATAAGTTCAGTACCTTTGTCAATCCGAAACGTCCGATCCCGTTCCGTATCACGGAACTTACCGGCATCACCGATGAGATGGTCATCGATTCGCCGGATATTGAGACGATCTTGCCGCAGTTTATAGAATTTATTGGCGATGCGGTTCTGGTGGCGCATAATGCTTCTTTTGATGTGGGATTTATCGAGCAGAACTGCAAAAGGCAGAAGATTGAGGCTGATTTTACTTATGTAGATACCGTTGCACTTGCCCGTGTCCTTCTTCCGGCACTGAACCGTTTCAAGCTGGATACCGTTGCAAAAGCTTTAAATATTTCCCTGGAGAATCATCACCGCGCAGTTGATGATGCAGGCTGCACGGCAGAAATCTTTGTGAAATTTGTGCAGATGCTCAAAGAACGGGAACTGACAACGCTTGCAAAAGTTAATGAATTTGGGGATCTGAACCCGGATTCTATTAAAAAGCTTCCGACTTATCATGTCATTATTCTTGCAAGAAATGACATTGGTCGTGTGAATTTGTATCAGCTTGTTTCAGCATCCCATCTGGTTTACTATAACCGCAGACCCCGTATCCCGAAAAGTGTGTTAAATGAGCACCGGGAAGGTCTGATCGTGGGAAGTGCCTGCGAAGCCGGAGAGCTTTACCGTGCACTTCTGGATGGAAAGCCGGATGAGACGATCGCGAAGATCGTGGATTTTTATGACTATCTGGAAATCCAGCCGCTTGGAAACAATGCATTTATGGTAGAGAGTGACAAAGTAACTTCGGTCAATTCTATGGAAGATATCATGGATCTGAACCGGAAGATCGTGCATCTTGGGGAGCAGTTCCACAAACCGGTCGTGGGAACCTGTGACGTACATTTCATGGATCCGGAAGATGAGGTATACCGCCGGATCATCATGGCAGGAAAAGGATTTGGAGATGCCGATAAGCAGGCACCACTATACCTTCGTACAACGGAGGAAATGCTGGATGAATTTGCCTACCTTGGTTCGGAAAAAGCGTATGAAGTTGTGATCAGGAACACCAATTTGATCGCGGATATGATCGAGAAGATTTCTCCGGTCCGCCCGGATAAGTGTCCTCCGGTTATTGAGAATTCCGACCAGATGCTGCGAGATATCTGTTATAATAAAGCCCATTCTATGTACGGGGATCCCCTTCCGGAGATCGTACATGAACGACTGGAAAGAGAACTGAATTCCATCATTTCCAATGGATTTGCGGTTATGTATATCATTGCGCAGAAGCTGGTATGGAAATCCAACGAGGATGGTTACCTGGTAGGATCCCGTGGTTCGGTAGGATCTTCATTCGTTGCAACTATGGCAGGAATTACGGAGGTCAATCCTCTGGTTCCACATTACTATTGTAGCAATTGTCACTATAGTGATTTTGATTCGGAAGAAGTGAAAAAATATGTGGGTGGCTGTGGACACGATATGCCGGATAAGAACTGTCCGGTCTGTGGACAGAAGCTGGTCAAAGACGGATTTGACATTCCATTTGAGACTTTCCTTGGATTCAAGGGAAACAAAGAGCCGGATATCGACCTGAACTTCTCCGGAGATTACCAGAGTAAAGCGCATAAGTATACGGAGGTTATTTTCGGAAAAGGTCAGACCTTCCGTGCCGGAACCATTGCCGCACTTGCAGAAAAGACGGCTTATGGATATGTGAAGAATTATTATGAGGAGCGTGGTGACCGTAAGCGAAACTGCGAGATCGATCGTATCGTAGCTGGCTGTACCGGAATCCGCCGAAGTACCGGACAGCATCCGGGGGGAATCGTAGTTCTTCCGCATGGAGAGGACATTAACTCTTTCACTCCAATCCAGCATCCGGCAAATGATATGACGACCGATATTATCACCACTCATTTTGATTATCATTCCATCGACCACAACCTTTTGAAACTGGATATTCTCGGACACGATGATCCGACCATGATCAAAACGCTGGAAGAGCTGATCAATTCCGATGCGATGGACAATAAATACGATGGAGTGAATAATGTATTTAAAGCGACTGATATTCCATTGGATGATCCAGGTGTAATGGGACTTTTTGCAGGAACAGAGGTGCTCGGTATCACACCGGAGGACATTGACGGATGTCCGCTTGGTTGTCTGGGAGTTCCGGAGTTTGGTACAGATTTTGTTATCCAGATGGTAATTGATACCAAGCCAAAGACACTTTCGGACCTGATCCGTATTTCAGGTCTGTCTCATGGAACAGATGTGTGGCTGAACAATGCACAGACTCTGATTGAAGAAGGAAAGGCAACCATTTCCACGGCAATCTGTACCCGTGATGATATCATGACTTATCTGATCAACAAAGGTGTTGAAAGTGAAGAATCCTTCACAATCATGGAACGTGTGCGTAAAGGAACCGTCGCAAAAGGAAAATGTAAAGAGTGGTCACAGTTTAAAAAAGATATGCTGGAGCATGACGTGCCGGAATGGTATATCTGGTCCTGTGAGCGGATCAAATACATGTTCCCGAAAGCCCATGCTGCAGCTTATGTCATGATGGCATACCGGATTGCCTACTGCAAGATCAATTATCCGCTTGCCTATTATGCGGCATACTTCGGAATCCGTGCATCTGCATTTTCTTACGAACTGATGGGACAGGGAAAAGAAAAACTTCTCTACCATATGAAAGAATATAAAAGAAGAGCAGAACTCAATCAGCTCAGTAAAAAAGATCAGGATACCTTAAAAGATATGAAAAATGTACTGGAAATGTATGCCAGAGGATTTGATTTTTTACCGATCGATATCTACAAATCCAAAGCATCCAAGTTCCAGATCGTCGGCGACAAGCTCCTTCCACCGTTCAACACCATTGACGGCATGGGCGATAAAGCCGCCGAGGCTATGGAAATTGCCGCTAAAGACGGACCATACCTCTCTAAAGACGATTTCCGTCAGAGAACAAAAGTCAGCAAGACATTGGTTGACTTGATGGCAGATATGGGTTTGCTGGGCGACCTCCCGGAGACCAATCAGTTATCCCTGTTTGATTTTGCCTAAATAAAAAGTCAAAGTACTTTTAAAGATAAGTTATCATTCGATATAACTTAAAAAAGTGCTTTGGCTTTTTTGCATATAAGAGAAAAGTATAAATTTGCATTTGGTTAGGTTAAACAAAGCCTTTTGCTGCATTTTGCCAGTAACGTAGAAGCCAGAGTTCCGTTCCGACTATATCCATTTCCAATTCCGTTGAGTGCAATGGAGATGAAACACAAGTCGGAACTCTGGCACCACCGATTTCACACCCATAAAAATGCACAAAATCATCCCTATTTTTTTGGTAGTTATTTATGGCTGAAAATGATTGACTTTGACTGAAAAAGACGATATATTAGACCTAAAGATGAATGAAAAAGAAAATAAATGATTGAAAATGACTGAAATATAAAATACAATTGAATAAATCAGTCATAACCAGTCGAAATGGAGGTGAGATAAGTGCTTGCAGAAGAAAGATTCAGTGAAATTCTGAAATTAGTGAATGAATACAAGACAATCACTGTTCAGGAACTGACCGAGCTTCTGGATATGTCAGAGTCAACGATACGAAGAGATCTGACAACACTTCATAAAAAAGGAAAGCTGATCAAGGTACATGGTGGTGCAACCGCAGTCAATATGGCGCAGTACACCAGAGACGAATCTGTTGCAGTCAGACAGGATCTGAACATTGATGAAAAGGTGCAGATCGGAAAGTATGCATCATCTCTGATTGAAAAAGATGATTTCGTCTATATCGATGCCGGAACGACCACGGATTTCCTGATTGATTTCCTGACAGAGCAGGACGCTGTGTATGTGACAAACGGAATCATGCATGCGAAGAAGCTGACACAGAAAGGCTGTATAGTTTATCTGATCGGTGGGGAATTAAAAGAAGCAACGCTGGCACTGGTCGGAGAGGAAGCAATGAAAACCCTGGGAAGATACCATTTCACAAAAGGATTCTTCGGAACCAATGGGATTCATATAGAGAGTGGATGCACCACACCAGATATCCGGGAGGCTGCGATCAAAGAGATGGCAATCTTAAGAAGCGCAAAGGCTTACATCCTTGCAGATTCAACCAAATTCGGTCAGGTAGCACCGGTAACATTTTCAGAACTGGATGCAGTGGACATCATTACAACAAAGCTTAAGGATGCTACATTTAACAAATATAAAAATATTGTGGAGGTTGCAAAATAATGATTTACACAGTGACATTTAACCCGTCTTTGGACTATGTGGTACAGGCAGATCAGCTGATCCCGGGAGAGATCAACCGGACAACAAGCGAACATATCTATCCGGGAGGAAAAGGGAACAACGTATCTGTGATCCTTTCCAATCTGGGACTTAAGAGCAAAGCGCTTGGATTCAAGGCAGGATTTACCGGAGATGTACTGGAAAAGATGCTGGAAGAGTTCGGATGTGAGACAGATTTTATCCCGTTAAAAGAAGGTAATAGCCGAATCAATGTAAAGATCAATGCAGGAACTGAGACTGAGATCAACGGACAGGGACCGGTTATCACAGAAGAAGCAATCCAGGCATTATATGAAAAGCTGGATAAGCTGGAAGAAGGCGATGTACTGATCCTTGCAGGAAGTATTCCGAATACTCTGCCGGAAGATATTTATGAGAGAATCCTGGAGAGACTTTCCGAAAAAGAAATCCGTTTTGTAGTGGATGCAACCAAGGATCTTCTTTTAAAAGTTATGAAATATCATCCGTTCCTGATCAAACCGAACAACCATGAGTTAGGTGAGATGTTTAACGTAGAACTGAAGAGAAAAGAAGACATCATCATTCATGCGAAGAAGTTACAGGCACTTGGAGCACAGCATGTACTGGTATCCATGGCAGGTGACGGAGCGATCCTTGTGACAAAGGATGGAAAAGTCTATGAGACCATGCCTCCGAAAGGAAAGGTTGTCAATTCTGTTGGCGCAGGTGATTCTATGGTGGCAGGATTTATTACCGGATATCTGAATACAAAAGATATGGAAAAAGCATTTCGCCTGGGTGTGGCGGCAGGAAGCGCTTCGGCATTCTGTTCGTGGCTTGCTACAAGAGATGAGATTGTTGCACTTCTTGGAGAACCGGCAGAAGTGTACCATATATAAAATCAAATGGGAGGAATGACAAGATGAAGATTACAGACTTACTCAAAAAGCAAAGTATTTGCCTCGATGGCAAGGCAGATTCCAAAGAGCAGGTCATCCGTGAAATGGTCGATCTGATGGCAGAAGGCGGGAACATCAATGACATTGACACCTATCGTGAAACCGTCTTTAAACGAGAAGAAGAAGGAACTACAGGAATTGGTGAAGGCATTGCAATCCCGCATGGCAAGACTGAAGCGGTAAGCGCACCGGGACTTTCAGCCATGGTACTTCCGGAGGGTGTAGATTACGATTCTCTGGACGGAGAACCGGCATACCTTATTTTCCTGATCGCAGCACCAAATACAGAGGACAATGTACATCTGGAAGTACTCAGTCGTCTGTCCATGCTTCTGATGGATGAGGATTTCAGAAACAAGCTGCTTCATGCAAAGGATGTTGATGAATTTCTTGCTTATGTTGATGCAGCCGAGAAAGAAAAATTCCCGGAAGAAGCAGAAGAAAAAGCAGAAGCTCCGGCGGATGCATCTGCAAAACCGTATCAGATCCTCGCAGTTACCGCATGCCCGACCGGTATCGCCCATACTTACATGGCGGCGGAAGGTCTGGAAAAGAAAGCGAAAGAAATGGGAGTTACCATCAAGGTAGAAACAAACGGATCTGGTGGTGCCAAGAACGTACTGACACCGGAAGAAATCGCTGCCTGTGACTGTATCATCATTGCAGCCGACAAGGATGTCGCAATGGCAAGATTTGACGGCAAGCCGCTGATCAGTACAAAGGTATCTGACGGAATCAACAAAGCACAGGAGCTGATCGAACGTGCCTTGAGTGGAAATGCTCCAGTTTATCACAGCAAGGGTGGAGCAACAGAAGAGGGTGGTGCGTCAGCTGACGGAGATACCATCGGACGCAAGATTTATAAGAGCCTGATGAATGGAGTATCCCATATGCTTCCATTCGTAATCGGCGGTGGAATCCTGATCGCACTTTCTTTCCTGGTTGACGGTGCAAATGCAGGTACAGCAGCATTTGGTAGTGGAACTCCACTTGCAAAATTCTTCAACACCGTTGGAAATACAGCGTTTGGGATGATGTTCCCGATCCTTGCCGGTTATATTGCAATGGCAATTGGTGACAGACCGGCATTGATGCCTGGTATTGTAGGCGGACTTCTTGCAAAAGCCGGAACTTCTGTATTTCTTGCAGAAGACGCATGGATTTCATCCGGATTCTTCGGTGCACTGATCGCCGGATTTGCAGCAGGATACCTGATGATCGGATTGAAGAAATTGTTTGACAAGCTTCCGAAAACTCTGGAAGGGACAAAACCGGTTCTTCTGTATCCATTCTTTGGGATTCTGATCATGGCAGCATTTATGATCTTTATCGTAAACCCACCGGTTGGAGCATTTAACACCTGGCTGAATAATGTCCTTTCCGGAATGGGAGAATCCAGCAAGATGCTTCTGGGAGCGGTTCTTGCAGGTATGATGTCCATTGATTTTGGCGGACCGTTCAACAAAGCGGCATATGTATTTGGAACGGCATCCATCGCAAGTGGACAGTTTGATATTATGGCATCTGTTATGATCGGGGGTATGGTTCCACCGATCGCAATCGCACTTGCCACCACATTTTTTAAAAACCGTTTTACAAAGAGTGAACAGCAGACAAGTATCACAAACTACATCATGGGACTTTCTTTTATCACAGAAGGAGCCATTCCATTTGCAGCATCTGATCCGCTTCGAATCATTCCGCCATGTATAGTTGGTTCTGCAATAGCAGGCGCATTATCCATGATGTTTGGATGCGGATCAAGAGCTCCGCATGGAGGAATTTTTGTCATCGGAATTATTGACAATCCATTGATGTTTTTGATAGCATTGGTTGTAGGAGCTGTCGTAGCAATGGCGGGAATTGTATTACTCAAAAAGCCATTGAAAGCAGAGTAGTAACTTATTAATTTTCTAAATATTTTTTAAAGAACAGGAGTGTTGAATCATGAAAGAATTTAAGTATGTAGTAACAGATGCACAGGGAATCCACGCAAGAC
>OGZV01001200.1_pt1 | contig 25230 bp, 24 predicted proteins | sample 1576861 | NCBI WGS metagenome assembly OGZV01 (sample SAMEA3541501, study PRJEB24748) | human gut metagenome | biome: human gut; feature: human-associated habitat; material: faeces | place: China | collected 2012
ATTGTCATACAGGAATCCAGGTCTGGAGATTGACGTATGAATGTTGTATTATTGAATTTATTCTTGTAAGGTGTATTGCGACCTCTGGTCGCTGTGGAGGTTAAGTCCATTAGCGGCTGTTTCTTTTTGGCTTGCTTCCCAGATGCTATATGGTATCAGCGAAATCATCATATTATTGCCAATGTGATAGAATAATACTATTTTTCCGCACAGGTCAACGACGGCGTACACATATATCATATCTTTGGCTGTGGTAATATAAGTAAGTATTTCTTCACTAGGATTTTCAACTTTTGTATATTTCCCGGACATGACAACACCTCTTGCTGTAGTTTCTTTTCTACAGCAAGAGGTGTTTTTACTGTCAGTTTTCGGGGGATTTCCCCAATTTTGTTTGCAGGGCTTATTTGTGTTGATCATAAAAAAACATATTATGCGTTAGTATAATAATTGTGCACAGCATGAATACTATTGCGTAGTGGGGGGTATTGATATATAATAAAATAAAAGAATTTAAATTAATACAAATAATAATTTGGAAATAACAAAAGGAATAAAATATGAAAAAAGAAATACTGAAAAAACAAATACTGAAAAAACAAATACAATATAGCAGAACATATAGATATATTGAAATGGATAAAATAAATGTATTCTTAGGTGTTTTTCTTAGTATAATACCGCTATGTTTATTAGTATTATTTTATTATCCTCAAATTACTTTATTTATATCACAGTTCACAATGAAAGTTCTGAGCCCTATATTCCATGAAAATGTACTAGCAATAGAAAGTTCTGATTTTTTAAAGTGGTTTGGGCCAGTATATTATCTTTCCTTGCCTGGTCGGTTTCCATCGATAGTATTTATTTGGCTGAATTTGCTTATAACCTTGATTTCTTTGTTTTTACTGTCTTCAGTAGTTAAAACAAGGCCTTTGACTATTTTTTTGTCGATCAGTTTGTGGGTACATGTTTGTTCTGCTATCTTTTTTACGTTTATACCCGAGTATTTCCCGTATGATGCAACCGAGTATTCGAGCCTTTATATTAAGCAGCAGGTAGGAATTTACTTCTTTGTGCCGATTATTATTGGTATTGCGGTTTGCATGCTGCCGATAAACTTTGTTAAGTCTTGGATAACAATTGCTTTTTGTGCTGTTTATTCTTTTATCTTTGGCATTGTTCGTTATATCACTTTTATGTTCATTTTATCTAAAGTATCACTTATGTATATGGCGTCGCTGTTCTTTTCTTTCGGACCATTTATAGATTTTTTGTATTTAGTTTGCATTTATAGTTTGCTTGCCAGCAGTACCGCAGATAAATTAAAACGTAATAAGGGGGTATGGCGATGGTAATGACTCCGTATGTGATCGCTTTTTTAAAATTTTATTTCATCTTTACTGTCATCGTAATGATTTTATTCGCCATCCGTCATTTTATTTTTACCTTTAATAGAATGTATTGTGAACAAAAGCTGTATTATCAGGATATTATTGATTCTGATCTTCCATTTATAACAGTATTGATACCAATGCATAATGAAGAAAAAGTCGCGCATGGTGTTTTAGATGCGCTTTTAGAAAGTAATTATCCAGTAGAGAAATTTGAAGTTATCCCAATCAATGATTTTTCGGAGGATGGGACGAAAGAAATACTAGAAGATTATGCAGTTCGTTATGGGAATATTCATCCTTTACACCGTAACAGTGGAGAAAGAGGAAAACCTGCAGCCTTAAATCGAGCAATGGAAATGGCACAGGGGGAGATCATAGTTGTTTTTGATGCTGATTATTTACCGGGGAAAGGCTTATTGGAAAATTTATCGACGGCTTTTCTTGACCCAGAAGTAGGTGCCGTTATGGGGCGGGTTGTGCCTGTGAACACGAAAGCCAATTTTTTAACCAGATTGCTGGATTTAGAACGTTCCGGCGGTTATCAGGTTGATCAGCAGGCTCGTTACAACTTAAATCTTATCCCTCAGTATGGAGGAACTGTAGGGGGCTATCGAAAAGATTTAATGATGGGTACTGACGGTTTCAATACAAAGATCTTAGCAGAGGATACGGAGCTTACATACAGGCTTTTTTGCTCTGGCTGGAAAGTATTGTATGCTAATAGTGCTGAATGTTATGAAGAGGCTCCTGAAGCGTGGCATATAAGAGCCCGTCAGATCGCCAGATGGTCGCGTGGACATAATGAAGTAATGTTTCGCTATGTATGGAAACTGGTAAAAAGCAAGTATTTAAGTTTTTGGCAAAAACTTGATGGAATGTTTTTGTTATTCATTTATATGATGCCAGTCATTCTATTTTTTGGATTAATTGACTCTATTTTACTATTCTTTTTAGATGAGATGGATATTTTAGAGGGATGGTGGGTATTGTTGTTTTTAGGCGCTTATAATACATTTGGAAATTTTGCACCATTTTACCAGGTCGGGACTGCAAATGTTATTGACGGATCTAGAGAGAGAATATTATTGCTACCTTATCTGGCTTTTAATTTTTATTTTTATCTCTGGTTTATAACTAAAGGATTTTTTAATGCGTTAGTAGATGTTTTGACTAGGCGCGAGGCTAAATGGCAAAAGACAGAACGTTTTAGAAAAGAAAAACCGGGTGGATTTACATGATGCTTGTAATTTTTTGCTGCTTGTTATTTTTAATAATGATAGTATATCCTTTCTGGCCTGGATATAAAGAAATGAAACGAGGACAGGATAACGATAATCTTTATATAAAAAAAGATTATGTTAAAGATCCGCGTTATTTTGGTTTGTCCTTTAGAAATTTGTTGGAACCTTTTTTAGGACAGATCAGGGAATTATCAGCAGGGCAGACTTTAGAAATAGATTTATCTAAAAAAGAACTGATAATATTAGGACAAGCAGATAAGCCGCAAGCTTTTGTTGAAGATAGGATCACAATTTTTTCTGAAGATATCATTTTACCGCCTAAATCGACATCTTCAAAAGAAATTTATGCATTTAAAAAATTAGAAGCAGGAGAAATGTGCGAATTACGGGCTGTTGCGATTGATTCTGATGGTTATCTTCATCAAGGTGTAAAAATTATTCGTTGGATTGATACAAAGGGGTGCCTTGTAGTAGAGAGTAATTGTGACCTTGGTATAAGTGCAAGCAGCGAAACTAAATTGGTGTTAAAAGGAAATAACTGTATTTTTAAACGATTATTTGCCCCAAGCATTGAAATTGGAGGAACTGAAGAATTTGTTAAAGATTATGATAGCAGTGAGCTACAAAAATATCCTGAGTACAATGATGTAGATTATGATATAGAAAAAATAAGGGAAAATTCAGTTTTTATTAATAATATTGTTACACATAAAAAATTCGTCGTCCACAATTCAGCAACGATTATTGGAAGTGTAAAAGCATATAAAAATATGTGTTTAGAAGAGAATGTAAAAATTTGGGGTAACGTATTTTGCGAAAGGGATCTTGTAATAGGAAACTGCTGCCGAATAACTGGCACGGTTTTTGTGCAGGGATGTCTGAAGGTAGGGAACAATGTAGTGTTGGGTGAAAAAGGAAAAATTAAGTCTGTAATAGTAAGAAAAAATATTGTGTTTGGAAGAGGGATCGTGATACATGGGTTTGTCCTTACTGAGGGAGTTGGAAAAACTATATGAAAAAGATTTATGTGTTTGTTCTAATAATATTTTTAGCAATTTCAGTTTATTCTTTTTATGCTTATAATAATGAAAAAGATATAGAACAGGATAAAGAAATAACAGTAATCCTGGCGGTAAATAGTAATATCGTCAAAACCGATAGTAAGGTATTAAAAGGCTATGAAAGTGTGCTGCAGGAAGAAGGCGTCGCCTATAGAATAATTGATGTGTACAACTTGCAGCATTTACAACCTGCTGAAATTTTAAAAAATAGCCCAGCTGTTATTTTTCCAGACAGGGTCGCTGAGAATCTGCCGCAAGAAATTGCAATGTGGTTGCATGACTACTTGGAACAAGGTGGTTACAGCTTAATTGTGTATGATGCTGGAAGCCTTAATAAAAGAGAAAAGCATTTGGGAAATGCTGTTTTTAGCAGTCTACTTGGTTTTAATTATTCCACTTTTAAAGAAGATAGGCGGCAGGCATTCCATCATGGTTATCTGGAGTTTCTGACAGAAGAGAAACGCGATTTTTTTCAAATTCCTTTGGGAAAAACCGTTGATGGAGTTACTTTGAGTGGTTATCATTATGGAAAGTTATCATATTCTATGCGCAATATTGAAGTGCAGCATGCGCTTCGTGATGAAGATATATACGCATGGGCAGTAGTTGAGGATGGCCGCAAAATACCAGGTATAGTTAAACGTAATATAGGAAAGGGAAGTTTGTTTTATGTCAATTTACCTTTGGGGGCTATGAAGATTGATGCTGATGATTTGCCGTTGCGAGCTGTTCTTAGAACTGTCTTGTTTAATTTTGCTAAAGTTCCACATGTACTTAATGTTCCGGATGGTAAAGGTGGTATTGTTATAAATTGGCATATCGACTCTAACGTAGAATGGTTTTTCTTGCCAAGAATGATCAGAGAGGGGTTGCTAAGAAAGAATATTCCGATGTCATTTCATATTACTGCCGGTGATTTCAGAGATAATCCTGGGGATGAAATGGGGTTTATGGTAACAGAATATCCGGGCAGAGATATAGCATTGCAGCTTATTCCATATGGGCGGATCGGATCACATGGCGGCTGGGCCCATAACTGGTATGGATATGGCGTTGAAGCGGGGCGCTTGCATGATGCTGATATTGATAAATACATAAGTATGAACAATGAAGCTATAGAGAGCGTTACCAAAAAGAAGGTGACTGAGTATTCAGCACCTATTGGAGTTTTTCCTCAGCCTTATAACACTAAAGCTTTGGATAGTATGGGCGTAGAAGTTTATTATTATACAGGAGATTCTGGTAGCAGTATTAATAGAACTTTCTATAATGGCGAGATGGTATCAGAGAAGGTTTTGGCCTTTCCGATTGTCCCGTCAGGCCTTTATGCCTCACTGGGTGAGATGCATGAGTTGGGACACTATGATAATGAAAAAGTATTAACATGGTTAAAATCTATTCCTGACTACGGGCGTAATAATAGAACCTTACGATTATTTTATTCGCATCCTTATGATTTAGATGTCTATGAAGAAACTTTTTTTGAGTTTTTAGATTATCTGGATGAGGAAGAGCAAAAAGGTTCGGTTGCTGTTATGACGATGACTGATGCTGCCAGATTTTTGCAAAAGATGCTGAAAACGAAATACTCCTTTAAAAATGATACTGGGTTAACAGTTGCCCTGAGTAATCCTGATGGACTGGAAGATATAACAATAGCGGTGCCTAAAAAAGGATTGAGTGTCGAAAAGAGCCCCTATCTTAAGCTGGAGGAAGATAATAACTATTATTATCTAACGGTAAAAAATTATGATAAGAAAGAATTGGAAATACATTTTGCTCGTATGTAGCGTATTTGTTCTATCAGGTTTAAATGTTGCATTTGCATATGATAACAGTAACCATCCTGTCAGAATTATTGCTTCGCGTTATAGAACGATGCCATATGAAGTGTTTATAACTCCTTATGAGGTTGGCCTATATGCCTTAGATGATTTAGATAATACTGATCATCGAAAGGATGTAAAAGCTTTTTTGGAATGGTATCTGAAACGTATTAATAATAATGATAAAAATGGTATGAGCGGAACTATTTATGATGTTATTTTGTATGGAGATAAGGAGAAAGTCTTACCACAATATGATTCGATAGATGGTTATTCGGGGTTGTTTTTAGTATTGTTGAACAAATACTGTGAGCAGACTGGTGATATAAGTTTGATTAAGAAATACTGGCAACAAATAGAAGATATGGCATACACAATTTCCTATTTGCAGCAAGTGGATGGACTAACTATTGCTATGCCAGACTACCCGGTGAAATATTTGATGGATAATTGTGAAGCTTATGGCGGGATTAACAGTTTTTTATATTTGGCGCAAAAGGCAGACAAAAAAATAAACTATGAATATTATCAAAACATTGCCGATAATATTAAAAATGCTATTTTCAATGTTTTACTAAATACATCAACAGGCGATTTTAGCTGGAGTGATGAAGCTGATGGTAGAATATCAAATTGGGGAATTTTTTATCCTGATTCTTATGCGCAGATATTTTTGATTTATTATGATGTTTTAGACGAGTATGGTAAGTCGGTTATTTGGGATAAGTTTTTAGAACGCTATCCAAGTGTAACATGGAAAAACCTACCTTCAGAACAAGCTGTTTTTTGCAGATTAGTAAAAAAGAAGATGGGGATGGATGCGAAATGAAAAATAAGTTAATAGTTTCGACTTCAACTGCTTTTTGCGGACTTATTGCGGCTAATGTTTGCTGGGCTGGTGTAACGTTGCCAAGTAATGTTAGAGATGTTGCAGATATGCTTCAGTATTCGGCACAGGAGCAGCAGAAGAAAGCCTTTGCGACCGCAGAAACAAAAGCAGGCGTTGAAAAAATAGAGCAGGAAATAGCTGCGCTAGAAAATACTGACGTGGAAGTAGAGGTTTATAATAACACTTTGAGGCAGCAACTGCATAGTTTGCGTAAACAGTTGGCCAATGCAAACTTTGAGCATAATAGAAAAGAGAACAGGTTACAGGAGATACAACAACGGAAAACGGACATCGAAAGCAAAAATTATGAGTTGAATAAAATCGTTGAAGTTTATGGGGAAGGCCGCAAAGGTTATTTTGCCTACCAAGATATAATTTATAATGACGGTATATATGAAGGGTTGGTCCATAAAGAAGAACTGCTGAGTAGTGAGCTTAATGATTTAGATACTACGATAGTGGCTCTTAACCAGACGATAGACGCTTTAATATTAAAAATGAATAATGAAAATATAGCGGAAGACCCTGCGTTGGAAGAAGCTGATAAAGAGGCCCGATTAGAAGTGCTGAAACATGATTTGGAGTATGTGCAGAATTTATTAAAAGAGTATGAGCGTGGTTATGACATAGCTGATCGTAAGAGCAGCAGTTTTGGTACAGAAAGCAAATATTATTCTTGGCGTGATGATAAAGGAAATAAAGGACATCAATTTTATCAGCCTTTCTATTATAATATTGTGGCCGGGCCTTGGGAGTATGGGTTAGCAACCGGATTTATCAGCTCTGATAATAGGAGCAATGATAATGGTAAGGTAAATTGTCTGACTGATACTACATTAAATGTTGCGTTTCATAAAAAAGCTAAAAAGAATGATGTAATGGTTTTTTCTTTAGCGGTAAATCTGCCAACAGGTAAAGATGCGTTGCATGAATTTGATCCTGTTATGGATGAAGATCTGGTTGAGAAAGCACGTTTTGGAGAAGGATTAAATTTTACACCGGCTATTTGGTATTATTATAATCGTGACGATAAAAACACCTTTATTTTCGGAACTTATTACACTTTAGGAGGTAGATACGACCTCACGCCCAGTATGTGGGTAGAACCGGGAAATGCTTGGGTTAAGGAAATGCGTTGGCAACACTTGAACAAAAAATTTCAATTTTTAGCAGGGCTTTCCCATACTTCTTATGAAAGAACCCGAGAAAATACTTTGGAATATACTTCTGGCCATCAATTTAAGCCGGAGTTGACCTTCAATTATGCGCCTGATAATACTCAGTTTTTTACTGCGTACTATTGGCATACTCAAGAAGATCCTTTGCGTTACGCTACTTTTGATCGAATGAACGAAACTAGACGTGGCAGGAATTATGGATTGCAGTGGTCAAAGGATATCCCAGATAACAGACGGATACGTTTGTTGGTAGATTGGCTAAATAGCAGCGGTGAAAACTATGATCCGTTGACGAATATTTCAACTAATCAACGCAGAAAGACGACTTTCGGGATTGGTTTTGATCAATATTTTAAAGAGCGCTCAGAGAAACTGTCGTTGGATATTGAAACGTTCAGAATGAAGGATGGCGCTGTAACTGGTACTAGCAGTGATAATAACTATCGTGGTTTTAATGTGTATTTAAGTTATTTGAAGTATATGTGAGTGGTATAGAACGCTAATAAATACTTAAATTAACCTCAAATTTGAAAAAATTTGAGGTTTTTCGTTTTCTTTTGGTAGTGGGTAATAAAATTTTAGAAAAACCAGGAAATATTAGATGAAAAATATCCGCCGAAAGCGTAAATAGTTACAATAAAAGTTTACAAAAACAAAAGAAAACATGTAAAACATATTACAAAGTTACGCAAAAGAAACGCTAGGGTCCGTGTAATACAAAAAACACGGTTTAATGCGGGTTTGCGCTTGTAAAAAAATCAAGAAAAAGTATTGACACAGCCAAGTGGCAGTGTTACAATATGTAAGTATCTCGGGATAGCTATGCGCTTTTACAAGGAGGGTTTGTGATGACAGTAGAGTTGTTAAAGCAAGCAACGAAGCGAGTTGTCGGGAACAAGCAAACCGCTAAAGCGATTCAAAAAGGCACTGCAAAGACGGTTTATATAGCTGATGACGCAGATGTCCGGGTTGTGCAGCCACTGCTTGATGCCTGCGCTGAAGCTCGGGTGAATGTAGAAAAAGTAGCGACAATGCAAGAACTTGGTAAAGCCTGCGGAATCCATGTCGGTGCAGCGACAGCCGCGATACTCAAAGGTTGATAGGGATCTGGAAGCTTTGCTGAAGGATTTTTATAATCATTAAAATCTATTTATTCGGAAGGAGGTGCCGATATGCCTACAATTAATCAATTGGTTCGCAAAGGCAGAGAAGTTTTGACTGTAAAATCCACTGCCCCGGCATTGAAAGAATGCCCGCAAAAACGTGGAGTTTGCACTAGGGTTTACACTACAACCCCTAAAAAGCCTAACTCTGCTCTTCGTAAAGTAGCTCGTGTACGTTTGACTAACGGTATCGAAGTTACTGCTTACATCCCTGGTATCGGCCACAATCTGCAGGAACATAGCGTTGTCCTGATTAGAGGCGGAAGAGTTAAAGATCTTCCTGGTGTGCGTTACCATATCATTCGTGGTGCACTTGACACTGCAGGCGTTGCTAACCGCAATCAAGCCCGTTCTAAATACGGTGCTAAACGTGCTAAAGCAGCTAAAAAGTAATCAAGTCTACACAACGAATTGATAATCCATAAGGAGGGAAACACATGCCGAGAAAAGGCCCTGTAACAAAAAGAGACGTTTTGCCGGATCCTGTATACGGTTCAAAACTTTTGACAAGATTTATTAATAAGATTATGCTTGACGGTAAAAAAGGCGTTGCTGAACGCATTGTATATGATGCTTTCGATCTGGTTCGTGCTAAAACTGGTAAGGATCCTCTCGAAGTATTCGATGCAGCTATGAAAAACGTTATGCCGCTTTTAGAAGTACGTGCTCGCCGCGTTGGTGGTGCTAACTACCAGGTTCCGGTTGAAGTCCGTGCAGACCGTAAGACCACCCTTGGTATTCGCTGGCTGGTCAACTACTCCCGTTTGCGTGGTGAAAGAACCATGTGCGAACGTGTTGCTGGTGAGATCATGGACGCAGCAAACGCTACCGGCGCTGCTGTGAAAAAACGCGAAGATACCCACAAGATGGCAGAAGCAAACAAAGCGTTTGCACATTACCGCTGGTAATGGCCCGATCCCTATAACGAGGAGGATAAAAAAGTGGGCAGACAATTTCCGCTTGAAAAAACAAGAAACATCGGCATCATGGCTCATATTGATGCTGGTAAAACTACTACGACTGAACGTATTCTGTTCTACACCGGTAGGGTTCATAAAATCGGTGAGACCCATGATGGCGGCGCTACCATGGACTGGATGGTTCAGGAGCAGGAGCGTGGTATCACCATCACTTCCGCTGCTACCACCTGCTACTGGAGCCACTCTGAGACCCAGAAGGATCCGGTCGCATTCAAGAAGAACCGTCACCGCATCAATATCATCGACACCCCGGGCCACGTGGACTTCACTGTTGAGGTTCAGCGTTCTCTGCGCGTGCTGGACGGTTCTGTGACCGTTCTGGCTGCTAAGGGCGGTGCACCGGCGATGCATCCCGGCGATCGGGATACACATCTTGACCTCGACGATCTCATCGATCACTCACACGAGGCCACGCAGCAGGCCAGCGCGGGTGCGCAACACCCTACACGCCGGTGGAAGCGGGGTGTAGGGCGCAAGTCCAAAACGCGCAAGCCCCGCAACCCCGATGCGGTGATGCCTCTGGCCGATCATCTTGTCGAATTTCGCAAACGCTTTGTTCGGGCCATTGCCGGCATCATCATCATGTCGATAGTGGGATGGATGTTCAGCGATCAGGTGTTTCGTATCCTGCAACAACCGTTCCTGACGGCGGCCGGGCAGCAACAGGGACTGATGAGCATCACATTCAATGGCGTGGTCTCCGCATTCAACGTAAAGCTGGAGATTGCGTTCTTCCTTGGTCTGACGGCCTCCTGCCCGTGGTGGTCATACCAAGTGTGGGCATTCATTAATCCAGGGTTGAAGCGCAAAGAGCGCTGGACCGCGGTTACATTCATCGGAGCCTCAGTGCCGCTGTTCCTCACCGGAGCCGGACTGGCATGGTATCTGCTGCCCCAAGCGGTGGCGATCCTTACCGGCTTTGCCCCCGCAAACACCGCCACATTGCTCAGCGCCGACGTCTATTTTGATTTCATTCTGCGCATGACAGTCGCTTTCGGCCTCTCATTCCTGCTACCCGTAGTTATGGCGGCATTGACGATGATGAATGCGGTCGAAACACGAACATGGTTGAAGCAGTGGCGTCTCGCAACGGTCATAGCGTTTATCTTCGCGGCCGTGGCCACGCCAACCGGCGACCCAGGAACATTATGCGCACTCGCTTTGCCCATCATCGCAATCTATTTCGCAGCCATAGCCGTATGCGCAGTATACGAGCACATCCAGCTATGGAAAGTCATGCGCGCGGCGGGCGAAGAACCCAAACTTCTCAAACTTTTACATAAAATGCGCGCCGCGTTACCATTTCGCGCGGCGCGCAAAGCCAAGCGCACCGGCAAACAGGAAGCCCCTGCAACAATAACTGCAGAAGGAGAATAATATGTTGTTCGGCATTTCGGGCACGGAACTCATGGTGATTCTTGTCATCACTTTAGTGCTGGTAGGCCCCGACAAGCTGCCCGACTACGCACGCAAGGCCGGACGATTTATCCATAGCATGCGCGTACGCGGCCAAGCGTTGAGCGAACAAAGCAACATCGACGTTCACGGCCTTGTACGGGATTCCGGCATCAATGATATTCGCAAAGGTCTGGATGATGCCACGCAAGATGTAAACCGGCTGCTGCCGCCTATCCGGTGACGTTATCAATCCAACGGCAACGTTGACTCGCGTTGGATTAGCTTCACCGGCACACGCTCCACACCATGGTGAGGATGCCCCGCAATCGCATCCAGTAGACATAGGGCAGCTTGACGCCCCAGCATTTCGTTGTTGTCATCAATAGAAGTAAGCAACGGATGCGCGTACGACACATAATCCGGACTGTTGTCGTGCCCGATAACCGCTACGTCTTGCGGCACGCGACATCCGCTACGTTCCAATTCCTCGATGCAGCCACGAGCCAACACATCGTTTTGGCATATCACTGCGTCGAATGCAGCACCGTCATTGAGCAGCAGACGGGCAGCGGCGCGCCCCCATTCCGCTTCCCATGAACCGAACCGCGCTTCGCCAACCAACTGTAATCCAGCATCATGCAAGGCCTTGAGCGCACCCCGCATCCGTTCATGTGCAACCGAGTACTCGGAGTCGCCAGCAATAATCGCAATACGAGTGCGCCCGCAGGAAAGAAGGTGGCGAACGGCCAAACACCCTGATTCCACATTGTCTTGTGCCACGGAACAATCATCGGGATCACGGGACGGGCCATAGGCGTAGACCACAGGTACCGGAGAATCCACGTAGTATGGCACCGGATCCGTACGCCTGCTGATAATCAACAGTCCCGACACTCCTTGCACCAACATTCGTTCAATACCACTGTGGAACAATGCCTCATTGCCTGACGCATTGAACAGCAGCGCTGCGGCTGAGCGCGCTTGAAACGCATTCTCCGCTCCAATAAGAATGGTCGGGGAAAAGACGCCTTTCATATCAACGCCAATGATGCCAACGCGAAAATCCTGCACGCCGTGAGAATCCCTGACGCTTAACCTTGCCATCGATGCCATAGCTTCTGCAGCGCTATAGCCCAACCTCTGCGCAGCATCAATCACTCGAATACGGGTTTTCTCGCTGACGTGAGGCTTTCCACGCAAGGCCTTGGACGCAGTGGACAGCGATACATTAGCCGCCGATGCCACTTCCTCCAAACGGACTGCGCCCACATTGAGCTCTTCCTCACCCTCTGACATATCGACTCCTCTGGCAAGGGCCTCAATGCCCCTAAATGATGCTGCAAACAGCCTTTAGTCTAATAGACTGCCACCTACGGCGCCCGCATCCGGTAAGCACACACAAAATATTGATATCAACTTGTTATATTGCACATAATCCGGATGCGGCTCCAATCAATTCCGGTTTATCTTAATCAATCCCGATCAATCAGAGCAGTGAGAGCCCAGAGGATGCTCACCACGTCGATGGCTTCCTGGAGGAAGGCTCCGACGACCACTGGAATGAGGTTGAACGCGGCGGCGATCATACCGATGGCGGCAAGCACAAGGCCCGCGATTACGGCTTGAAGCATCACGCGCTCGGTGCGGCGTGCAATGGCGATGGCGCGCGGCACGGCGGCGATATTGTCATTCATAATGACCACCTGAGCGCTTTCGGAAGCGGCGGTGGACGTGCCATCGGTCATGGCCACGCCGATATCGGCAACAGCGAGCACCGGGGCATCATTCACACCGTCACCAACCATCATCGTGACGGTTTTGCCGGCTCCTGTAGCGGCCCTGACTGCGGCTACCTTATCCTCCGGGAACAGTTCGGCGTGAACCTCGTCAATGCCGACTTCGCTGGCAATGATATTGGCGGAAGCCCGCTTGTCACCGGTAAGCATGGCGAGCTCGGTGACGCCCAACTCATGCAGTTTGGCGAGCACTGCCTTGGCGTTGGCACGCGGCACATCGCGCAGCACGATGCGCGCGATCAGCTGACCATCAACAGACACATACGACGCCATTTCGTCCGGCTGAAGCAGCCCAAATCGTGTGCGCAGGTCATCCTCAGACCGACTGGGGGCGGTCCGATCGACCGCCAAGAATCCTTCCTCCCCGGCGGCCGCGAAAGACAGCCGGCCAACGCGCACCGCATGTCCGTTCACCTCGCCGGAAACGCCTTTGCCGGCATCTTCATTGATATTCTTGATGACCGGATATTCGCGGCCGTGGCCGGGCCAGCTGGCCTCTGGTTCGGGGCAGAGACGCTGGCCGTCCTCGAACCGCTGGCGCAATCGGGCCATCGCCTCCGTTCCGGCCTTGGCGATGCCTTTGGACAGGATGTGCACCGAGTAGCTTTCCACCGCGCCGGCCATCATCAGCACATGGTCTTCGTTGAGACGGGTTGCAGCGCCGGGCAACATCTCGACGCGCACCACCTGCGGCTGCTTGACGGTGAGCGTACCGGTCTTGTCGAAGAACACCTGCGTGACGCGGCCAAGGTTTTCCAGCACGTCCTGTGCTTTGATAAGCACGCCGGCTGCGGCGAGGCGTCCGGTTCCGGCGATGTATGCCACCGGTGCGGCGATGAGCAGCGGGCAGGGCGTGGCCAGCACCAGCACCTGGGCGAATCGCGTCGGTACCCCGGACACCGCCCATGCGACGCCGGCAATCACCAACGAAAGCACGGTAAAGGGCACGGCCAAGCGGTCAGCGGTTTTTACCACGGCCGGGCGCGACTCCTGCGCGGAGGCCACGAGCTCGAGGATGCGCTGGTACTGCGAATCGGCGGCCACCTGGGTGGCACGCATGGTCAATGCAGTCGAGCCGTTCACCGCCCCGGACATCACACGGGCGCCGGCGAACACTTCACGCGGCACCGGCTCACCGTTGATATTGCTCAGGTCGAGCGTGGCCGTGCCGGACAGCAGCTCGCCGTCAACCGGCACAGTTTCGCCCGGCAACACCATGAGTACGTCGCCCAGCTGCACCTGCTCGACCGGCACCGTGTCGAAGCGGTGCGCGGCGGCGGCAGCCGATGCCAAGCCCACACGCCGGAAGCCATCGGACGAATCGCCCTTATCGGCAGCAAACCCACGCCCCACGCCAGGCAGGTTGACGACGTGCGCGGTTTGCGGCGCGGCCTCCATCAGCGCGGTCAGACTGCGCTCGGCCTTGGCTTGAGCGTATTCCTCAATGGCCTCGCCGGACGTGATCATCAGCGTCACCGCCCAACTTGCCCAGTATTCGGCGACGGCCACGGTGGAGAGGATCGCGACCACGGCCAGCACATCGACTCCAACCTGCCCATGACGCAAATCGTCAATCATGCCGCGCACAGTGTCAATCACAATAACCAGCACCAGTGCGATAACCAGCCACTGGCCGAAACCCGGATTGCCGAGTACCGGAATCGCCATCGCATTGCCCCACGGACGCCAATCGCCTAGTAAAGCCAACGGAATTGCGGCGATGACGACGACCGGAAGCATCGGCACAAGCTTGCAGATGTCGAGAATTTTGGTGAAGAATCTGATGAGTCTGCTCATCATTGCTCCTTACGCTCGTATACGGAGTCGATTGCGGTACGGTAAGCGTGGCCCGCGCAATCGGCGCTACGGTCACGCCTTGTTAACCCACCGGCGGCTTTGCCTGGGGCTTCGCTTTGCTCGGCTCCCGCGCAACCTTCCGATACACGGCGTAAAGAAATGTATTCAGTTTTGTATTGAATTATGCGCTGTGTTCGGGACGTCGCCCGAACTCAGTGCTTGGCCTACCCTATCAACGAGCGTTGCGCGACATGCCGGATATCGAAACTACGTTGGCGGCATGGGCGCGGGGCACAATCGCGCATACGAAAGGCCCGTGGCAGGAGTTTGCTCACTGTCACGGGCCTTTGCTTGTCCGACACGGTGTTCAGCGGTTACCGCTCAACACCGTGTGACGTTGTCGAGTCGGCTTTACCACAGGCCGAATGGGTCGGAGAAGCCGCCGCCGTCACCGGTGCCGCCATCGCTGTTGCCATTGCCGTTACCGTTACCGTAACCGTTCTGGCCATTGCCATTCTGGTTGTTCTGCTTATTCTGGCTGTTGCCGTTGGAATCGGAGCTGGACGAGCCGTTCACCGACGACTCCTCCTGATCGAGCGTCACGTCCACATCCATGGTCTTGCCGTCGCGCACGATGGTCAGCGTCACCTTGTCTCCCAAAGCCGCGGCACGAACGTAACCAAGCAGCGAGTAGTTGTTGTTCACCGCGTTGCCGTTGAAGGCCACGATGGTGTCGCCCTCCTTGAGACCGGCCTTGTCGGCCGGGCCGCCGGAGACGACCGCGCTGCCAGTGGCGCTGGACTTGGTGATGGTCGCGCCGCCGCGGGTCACGCCGTCGGCTTCAACCGTGTCGGACTTGATGACCACGCCGAGGGCAACGTGCTTGACCTTGCCGTCCTTGATGATTTCGTCGGCCACACGCTTGACGAGGTTGGACGGGATGGCGAAGCCGATGCCGATCGAACCGGCGGAGTCGGATGAGGCGGCGGTCGAGGCGATGGACGAGTTGATACCGATCACCTGGCCGGCCGCGTTGAAGGTCGGGCCGCCGGAGTTGCCGGGGTTGATGGCCGCGTCGATCTGGACGGCGTTGGTGACGATCTCGTTGTTGTTATCGTCGGTCACGGTCACCGGGCGGTTCAGGGCGGAGACGATGCCGGTGGTGGCGGTGTCGTCGTAGCCGAGCGGGTTGCCGATGGCCATCACGTTCTCGCCGACGGCGAGCTTGTCGGAATCGGCGAATTTCACGGCCTTGAGGTCGCTCGGCGGGTTGTCGAGTTTGATGACCGCAAGATCGGTGGTGGTGTCGGTGCCGACGAGCGTGGCGGAATACATGTTGCCGTTGGCAAGCGTCACCTGAATCTGCTGGGCACCGGAGATCACGTGGTTGTTGGTGATGATGTGGCCTTCGGTGTCGATGATGGCACCGGAGCCCTTGGCGGTGCCGTTGCTCAACGCGGTCTGGATGGAGACCACGGAGCCGGAGACATCGCTGGCGACAGTCTGCCAGTCGGGGGCTTCGCCGCTCTTGGCGGTGGCGGACCCGGAGCCGGACTTATTCGAGCTGACGTTGGTAAGCGAGTTGCTGGTCGGCAAGGTGATCAGGCCGCTGGTGAGGGCACCGTAGCCGAGGCCCAGGCAGAGGGCCGCAGCCAGAACGGCGGCGACCACGGCGATGAGAATGTTGCTCGCCGTCTTGGACATGCCCTGCTTGGCGGGGCCGGGCTGACCGGGCTGACCGGGCTGTCCCGGCTGGGTCGGACCTTGACCGTTCGGCGTACCGGTACCGGGAACGCCGAAACCGAACAGACCGCCCTGCTGGGGCTGCTGGCCATTCTGGCCATTCTGACCGGACTGGCTGGCAAACGGGTTGCCGTTGTTCTGCTGCGGCTGCGTGGGCGGATTGAACGGATTGCCGTTACCCTGCGGCTGCGGGTTATTGGTGTAGTAGGGGTTGCGGTTGCCCTGCTGGCCCTGTGGGGTTTGCTGTGCAGGCTGGCCGAACGGGAATTGCTGCGTGGGCTGGGCATTGTTGCCGGCCTGGCCGCCCTGCTGGCCCTGTGCCTGAGTCGGGGTCGGCCCATAAGCGCCGTATTCCGGGGCCGGACGATACAGCGGAGTTGTGGCCGAGGTCTGGTCTGCGGCCGGCGCTGCCGGAGAAGCCGGCGAGGAGGAGACCACCGTGCTCTCGCCCTTGGCGGAGGCGTAGTCCGGGATGGGCTCGGTGGCGGCAGTGTCGGTAGCGGCTTGCGTAGGCTGCTGATCGGCAGCGAGGGCGGCCGAGGAAACCGGGGCTTGCTGCTCGCTGGAATCGCTGGCGTTGCCGGCATCAACCGAGTCGCCACCCACAAACGGGTTCTTCGGCTCGGCGTTGCCGGTATCGGCAGTACTATTGGGGTTTTCGTTATTCCGCGGGGTCTGGTCGACGCCCTGCGGGTTAAATTCGTCAGCCATTGCTGCTCCTTTTCCTAAATTCCTATCACGTCTGTTCGGCGGCTATTCGGGCACTTGCCCATTGCCACTTCTCGTGTGCTACCTCAGTAGTAAAGGCAGTCAATCTGGAGGTTTTCTGAACGTTGATTGAAAGTCTATGCGTAATCATCGCAGAGTCTTATGGGCATCTCGGCTTCGAGGGGCTGATTTCCTGTTTCGGGAACATCTACTTGCACTTCAAGGGGCTGTTCGCGCGGTCAATTCCGAGTATCAAGGGCCCTCATTTAACGCCATTCCGCCATTTTTGCAGCCGGCCTACTTGACCGGGAGCCCCTTGAAGCGGAAGTAGACGTTCGGGAGCGGCGAAATCCGCCCCTCGAAACCGAGTTCTTCACAATTTCCGGCCCTTTTCTGGCCCTTCTGCCTAAAGTGAACATATGACGATCAGCCTTCTTGAACATCCGTTGGGCGCACAGCCCGGACAGCCCGGCGACCGCAGCGCCTTCCATTTCGAAACGATCACCCGCCTGCCATCCACGGCCAGCGGGCTTGGGCGAGACGGTGCCCGATACGGCCGCACCGGCATCATTCACACGCCCCACGGCGATATTCGCACGCCTGCCTTCGTGCCGGTGGGCACGCAAGCCGCGATGAAGGCCGTGTTGCCCGAGCAGATGAAGGATCTAGGCGCACAGTGCCTGCTGGCCAACGCCTTCCACCTGTTCGAGCGCCCGGGCGAGGACGTGCTGGACGCGGCCGGCGGCTTGGCGCGTTTCATGAACTGGGATGGGCCCACGTTCACCGATTCTGGCGGTTTCCAAGTGATGTCGCTGGGCGTCGGCTTCAAGAAGACGCTGGCAATGGACGTGACCGGCATGAAGTCGGACGACATCATCGCCAAGGGCAAGGAGCGCATGGCCTGGGTGGACGAGGACGGCGTGACATTCAAGTCGCCTCTGAATGGTGACGCACATCGTTTCTCCGCTGAGATTTCGATGGGCATCCAGCACAAAATCGGCGCAGACATCATGTTCGCGTTCGACGAACTCACCACGCTGATGAACACCCGCTCCTACCAGGAGGACTCGGTGGAGCGCACCTTCCGCTGGGCCCGCCGATGCGTGGACGAGCACCAGCGGCTGACGGCTGATCGAGTCGGGAAGCCGTATCAGGCGTTGTATGGCGTGGTGCAGGGCGCGAATTACGAGGATCTGCGCAGGCATGCCGCCGAACAGATCGCTTCGCTCGATTTCGACGGCGTCGGCATCGGCGGCGCGATCGAGAAGCGCATCATCGGCGACACCTGCGCCTGGATCTGTGACGCGATGCCGGAAAGCCGTCCGCGCCATGTGCTCGGCATCGCCGCGGTGGACGACATCTTCGCCTGCGTGGAGAACGGCGGCGACACCTTCGACTGCGTGGCCCCCGCGCGTTGCGGCCGCAATGGTGCGATCTTCACGCGCCACGGCCGCTACAACATCAAGCGCGCACAGTTCAAGCACGATTTCGGTCCGCTTGAGGAGGACTGCGACTGCTACACCTGCACGCACTATTCGCGCGCATACGTGGACCACGCGCTGCGCGCCCGCGAATTCAACGGTTTCACGCTGGCGACGATCCACAACGAGCACTTCTTCGTGAAGCTGCTCGACGATATCCGAGCATCGATCGACGGCGGCTATTTCAACGAATTCCGCGACGAGACACTCGCCAAGTTCTACGAGAACGGTTCGAAGGGCTGAGCCAGAGGAGCTGGATGGAAGTCGCGGGGCTTGAGCATTTGCTACGCAAACGCGGCTTTTTGAACAAAGGATGGCTCCATCGTCTGGAGGTCCACAGGGCCTCCTCCCTCCTCGCGTCGCACCGCTTTGTGCATTCGCTTTGCGAATACGGCGGTGCGACACGCCGATTTGTGCCACAGATAGTAAAGGTGTAAATTAGTCGATTGTCTGCGAGCGTGGCGGAATGGTAGACGCGCTGTCTTCAGGTGGCAGTGAGTGTATGCTCGTGGGGGTTCAACTCCCCCCGCTCGCACGGGCCGAAAAGGGCTGGAATCCAACGATTCCAGCCCTTTTGCTTTATCCAAAACGTATGAAATGTGACAAAAAAGTACTAAAAATGCGCCGAAAGCCCAGCTATCTCAGCAGAAACAGACAAACGGACATCCAAACCCAAAACCAGCACCACAAATGTCCGATTCCAGAAAACACAATCCGAATAACCAATTCGGCAGAATCGAACACATAGCCACCCAAAACCACACTTCACGTGACCGGTTGGAAAAACAGATACGTAACGCATTGCAGACCAATCCTATGCGTCCGATTCTGAAGAAAAACGAAATTCGCCGTACGACTTTTCCGCGCACGCAATCGCAAACATTTCCCGGTATTTCACTGTGAGCATAACCGCGGAATGAGCAGGACACGGAAGAGTTGGGTGAAGTGAAAGGTCAAGGTCAGGAGCCCGGGAGGGTTCCGGATGCGGCAACGAACCCGGTCGCCGATCTCGCTGGATGGTGACGCCGCAGCGATAATCGCACGGCCGGCTGCCAAGCCGCATTACTCCGCGCACAGAACGCGCATTTGCTTAAGGAGTACCGATTATGGCAATGTTTCCGGCTTTGATGAATGACACGATGTTCTCCGATCTGTTCGACGATCCGTTCTTCGAGGGTTGGCGCAACATGGACCGCGCAGCCGCATGCGATCCGAACATGTCCGCAGGCATGATGAGCACCGATGTGCGTGAGACCGACAAGGGCTACATGGTCGACATCGACATGCCTGGCTTCAAGAAGGACGACATTTCGCTGGACCTGCAGAACGGCTATCTGACCGTTTCCGCGCATCGCAACAGCTCGCACGAGGACAAGGACGACAACGGCCGCTGGCTGCGTCGCGAACGCTACGCCGGCTCTTGCTCTCGTAGCTTCTACGTTGGCGAGGACGTGAAGGATTCCGACATTCACGCCAGCTACAAGGACGGCACCCTGTGCCTGGAAATGCCGAAGCCCGAAGCGCAGCAGCAGGTTGAGACCAAGCATCAGATTGCGATTGAAGGCTGATTTTCCAGCTGCCGTACGTCATATTCGCACGTCGTAAGTCACGGTAATCGCTAAGCAAAGCGAAGCCGGACGCCCGTAAGTGGGTGTCCGGCTTTTTTGTTTGTCCGCACGCCGCCGCCCGAAAAGCAACGCCCGTCACGGCACTTAACGCACCAAAAACACCATGATGAGAATCATCACGAATCCAACCAAATCGGTCGGTTCGAACACCGCGTCCGTCCATGCCACCGCGGAAATCGTGGCCATCACCGGTTCGCTGGTGCCGAGCATGGTGGCACGCATCGAACCGACGCGCACCACGCCGGCCATGTACAGCCAGAACGCGCCGAATGTGCCGCCGATCACGGTGAACGCCATCAGCCCCACACCCAGCCAATCCAACTGCGGCGCCGTAGCCCACGGCCGCACGAACGGCAGCAGCACAAGCCCGGAAATCAGAAATGCGATGCCGTTGACGGTGAAGTTGCCCCAACGTTCGATGAGCTTGACCGGAAGAAACACCATGGCCGCCGTGGACGCCGCGTTGATAGCGCCCCAAATCAGGCCGACCAACGGCAGTTTCAGCGTGGTGAAATCGCCGCCGGTCGCAATCAGCACGGTTCCCGCGAAGGCGAGCGCCACGCCGATGCCTTCCCGTACGCCGGGCAGTCGCCGCCCGCGCAGGCATACGACCCCCAAGACGAACAGCAGGTTCAGGCTTTGCAGCACGGTTGCGGTGCCGGAGTTGGTCCAGTTGATCGATTCGAGGTAGGCGACCTGCACCAGCAGCACGCATATGATTGCGGTGGCCAGCAGCCGCGGATATGATTTGCGATCGCGTAGCGCGCCGGTAAGCAGTTTCGGCGTCATGATGGCCGAGCAGGTGAGGAAAAGCACGCCGGCTGCCAGTTCGCGCACGCATGCGATCCACAGCGGCGAGGCATGATACGTGCCCATGAGGATTTTGGAGACGGTGGCGTTGACGCCCCACAGCACGCCGCCGCACAGGGTCATCGCAATGCCGATAATCAGGTCTTTCGGCGTGCGTTCGAACGTTTTTTCCGCCACTGCGGCTCCTTCCCCTTCACTGTTCGCTCATCGCACACCGTACACGCCGCATGTGTCTTGCAGTGGCAGCCGCTCACAGACTGTCCGCGGGCGCGCTGAGGAAGTCGAGAATCTTGTTCACATACGGTCCGACCACCGTGTTCGGCATGGAGAAGATCTCGTGCAACGACTTGCCGTACCGTATTTTTTCGATTGATCCGCCGCCTTCGCGCACGCGTTCCACGAAATCGTCCTGCGGACCGTTCAGGACCCAGACGTCACGGCCCGCTTGGAACAGCAGCGTCGGAGTTTCGATCGCACCGCACATGTCCGGTTTGAGTACGGCTCGAGACAATGCCATCGCCTGATGCGCCCATTCGAAGGTGGCCGCGTTGGTCTGGCATGCCACGTCGTCGACGCGCTGCTTGTGGAACCAGCGAACGCGCGCCTCGGACGCGCCCTTATGCTCGTCGAGATCGAGTTCGGGGGAAAAATCGGTGTGACCGAATACGCGCGCTTTGCCGAATCCCAAGCCGCACAACGCGCCTGTAGCGATGCGTGCGATCCATGTCGGCATACCGACGACGGGGGCGATCATGGGTGCGGACAGCACGGCCTTGTCGAACAGGGTCGGATAGTGTTCCATCACGGCCGCGCCGATGCCGCCGCCCATCGAATGGCAGTACAGGTTCAGTGGCTCGACGCACGCGTATTCGCGGCCCACAGTGTCGGCGAAGGCTGCGAAATCGGCCACGTACCGACGCCAATCGTCGATCCACACCAGACTGGGATTGCTCACGTCGTGTGCGGAATGGCCGTGCCCGCGATGCTCGAGGATACATACGGAATAGCCGGCCAGCAGGAAATACCATGCCATCTCGCTGTATTTTCGCGCGAATTCGGTGAATCCGTGCGAAATGACGATCGCACCACGGAACACGCCCGAAGCGCCGTCCTCACGCAGCGCATCGAATTTGGCCGCGTCGTAACAGCAATAGTGCAACCGGCCGGGTTCGTCCAGTTTGGGCAGCGCGTCGCCGTTCCAGTCAACGGTGGCTGGATCCATCCATCCTTCCGTCATGCAGGCGTCCAGCGCGGGCAGCACCTTGCTTTCCATTTCGGCGTCGTAATTCGCCTCGTCGAGCAGCCTAAGAGTCATGCTTTCATCATACGAATCCCACATGAACAGCCTTCAGAGCCCCACGCTTCGGCTCCACGGATCGAACGCGCCTCCTCACTCGTGGACGCGCTCCCCCGTACAATGTCGGTATGAAAATCATGTCATTGTGTGTGGCATTCGTCATGCTCTGCACCATGCAGCCAGCCGGAACGATGACCCCTTCCAACGGGAAGGCTGCCATCTTCGCCGACGCGGCGAGAGGAACCGCATCCGCCATCATCGACTGCCCGCCGCCGCTTTACTGGCTGTGTGGAAAGTGAGCCATGCGATGAATCCCACGAAATCCGCAGCTCCCATACCAAAAATCCACCGTGTAGCGCTGGTCGACAACGATCCTCGCGCGTTGGAATCGCTGAGCCTTCTCATCGAAGCGAAGGTCCCCACGGCCTACGTGGTGTGGACGGCCACTTCCGGCGACGAAGCGATCGAACGTTGCCAAAGGAACGACGACAATCTCAACCTGCTTGTATTGGACATGTCCATGGAGGGCTTGCAGGGGCCAGCCATCTGCCATCGGATCCGTCTCATGGACAGGCATCTGCCGATTCTGGGCATCACCAGCTTCTCCATCAACAGCTACCGTAGCAGGCTGATGGAAGCCGGAGCGCAGGGACTGATCGGCAAGGAGGATTCCGATCAGCTGGCGAAGGCCATCGAGCGGCTCTGTGGAGGCAACGTTATGGAGGGATTCGAACCTCCCGCCCTGGCCAACGTGCGCATCAGACGCGAGGAGGAGACCTCACCGCGGCTCACCGTGCGCGAGGAGCAAATCATCTCCCTGTGCGCCGACGGCATGCTGGACAGGGAGATCGCCGAACAACTGGACATCTCCGAAAGCACCGTGCGCAAGCATATGCAGGGCATTCTCAAGAAGCTGAACTGCAAGACGGCACGCCAGGCAGTGGCATTGTGGGTGAGATCGCATGCACGCTGAACCCACAAAACCCAGACCCGTAAGCGCCTTCCGCTCCTGGCACAACCATATGCGTGCCGACCATCCGAAACTCTGGCATCCGATCCGCATAACCATCGTGGTCATCACCGTATGGTGGATCCTGTTCTGCCTGCTGCTCGCCCCGACCGACAATCCCGCGGCGATCGTCTGGACCATCATCGAAATCGCGGTGCTGCTGCTGTCACCGTTCTTTCCGAAATCGATGTCGCTGCTGTTTCTGATCATGAGCCAGTCGGGACCTTGGCTCATACCCGGAGCCGACGTCAATTCGCTGCCGGGAATCCTCTACACGTTCGGCATGCTCGCCTACGAAACCAACAATCTCGTGGCGCCGCTGCTGCTCGCTTATTCCATAGGCGACCAGCTGTTCCGTCAACTGGTCCTTGGCACGAGCCGCAGCAATCCCGTGGCCATCATCGCCATGGTCAGCCTGGTACTGATGCTCGGATGCGGTTTGCGATGGAACCAGGCCGTAGCCGGCAGCCGCGCCGAGGCGGAGCAGGCGAAAGCGCGATTACGGGAGATGGAAAGCCGCAGTCACATCGCGGAAGCCATACACGACGCCGTGACGGGAGATCTGTCCGCCGCGGCTTTCGTCGCGCAACGTCGCATCGATGCATTGTCCGGCGGAGACGATGGCGATGGCAGCGCCTCGACGGATGGTGACGACGGCAAGAACGCGGACGAAAGACGCGATGAGCTCGACAAATGGACGCAGGTCAACGATTACATCCTGTCCGCCCTGACCAACGTGCATCGCGTCATCGATGAACTGGATATGGACGTCACCGTCCTTGAGGAGGATGCGGACGGCAAGGTCTTCTCCGACCTGCTCAAAGCCACGATGGCCGGCGACGACCGGCGTCTACGCGCGCTCGGCTTCGACATCACCTCGATCCTCCATGTGGCGGGCGGTGCGCCAAGCGCCTCCCCGAGCCTGGCCGGAATCGCCAATGATCTGCTTCGCGAGACCTACGCCAACATCGCGCGTCATGCCCAGTCCGGCAGCAAAGCCGACCTGTCGGTGATGCTCAAGCCGAACGCCGTCGAAATCACGCAGATCAACCAGGCGAGGACCACCGAAACGGATCGCACGCAGCCGGGAGGCCACGGCCTCGCGTATTTCAGCAAACAGCTCGAATCGCATGGCGGCAAACTCGAGACAACGCTGCGCGACGGCGAATGGACGCTGTTCGCCTATCTGCCGATTCCGGTGCCCGAAACCCTGCCACCCCTTGCCGGACACCCCGAATCGTGACCGGCTCCGACGGTCGCGAGAAACGAAAGGGTACTTCAAAGGGTGCTACACAGATGTGGTACACCCTTACTTGCAGAGGTGCCCGTCACCGTCCTATCTTCCCTAATGAGAAGGGATATGCGTCTCCCTGTGACACGACGGATACTTGGCAGTCCGTCGAATCGCAGGGGGACGCGTTCTTTTTTTTTCTTCGGCTTTATCGGAACGATGGTTTTACCAGGACGGTGGCTTCACCGGAACGCCGTCAGGCCAGCGCGTCGGCGAGGAAGTCGCGCTGCAGCAGCAACAGGTTGCGCGCCACCGTCTCGTCGTTGGTCATGTGCGTGATGCCGTTGAGCGGCAGGAACGTGTGCTTCCTGCCGGCCGCCATCAGCGCCTGGCTCAATCGCAGGCTATTGGCGATCGTCACATTGTCGTCGGCGAAACCGTGGATGAGCATAAGCGGGCGACTGAGTTTCGGCGCGTCCGCGACGATGCTGTTACGTTCGTACGTGGCCGGGTCGAGTCCCAGGTAGCGCTCGGTGTAATGCGTGTCGTACAGCGTCCAGTCGGTCGGCGGGGCGCCGGCGCAGGCCGCGGCGAATG
>OGZV01001205.1_pt1 | contig 25111 bp, 25 predicted proteins | sample 1576861 | NCBI WGS metagenome assembly OGZV01 (sample SAMEA3541501, study PRJEB24748) | human gut metagenome | biome: human gut; feature: human-associated habitat; material: faeces | place: China | collected 2012
TTATTTCTATGATCTGGTACAAAGCGGTGGTGAAGTCAACATGGATAATCTGATCTATAAATGCGGACTTGTCGCAGACGGCATGAAAAAAATGAGCAAGATAGTCATCACATCTGTCAGCGGTGCTGCGGCAGGAGCCGGAATCAGCCTTGCAGTTGGCGGAGATTTTATGATCTGCGCAGACAACGCAAAATTCATCCTTGCATTTGTAAAACTCGGACTTGTTCCAGATACCGGAGCTACCTACTTATTATCAAAGAGCATCGGTGCTTTCAGAACAATGGAACTGGCTACAACAGGCCGTCCGATGGAAGCCGAAGAAGCAAAAGCACTTGGTCTGGCTTATAAAGTCGTTGCGAAAGAAGAGCTGGACGAAGCGACTATGGCATTTGCCCGCAAGCTGGCTGCCGGGCCGTTGGTTGCATATAAAAACATCAAAAAACAGATGTACGACACAAATTATGCAGACTTCAAAAAATACCTGGACGAAACAGAAGTGCCCACACAAAGAGAAGCTGCTGCTTCCGAAGATTTTAAGGAAGGCTGCTGTGCATTTATGGAAAAACGGAAACCGGAGTTTATCGGTAAATAATAAGGAGAAAAACTATGCGCTCAAAAGTTGTTACACTACAGGAAGCAGTTGAACAATTTAAAGACGGTCAGACCATTTTGTTCGGCGACTGGCACGGACAGTTCTCTGCAGAAGAAATCATTACAGGCGTTCTTGAAAAGGGGGTAAAAGACCTAACTGCTGTCGCATGTACGGCAGGTACGCCAGATCAGGGAGTCGGACGACTGATCAATGCCAATCGTGTAAAAGCACTGAAAACAACACATATCGCTTTTAATCCAGTCGCAAGAGACCAGATGTTTTCCGGCGAGCTGGACATCGAATTCATCCCTCAAGGAACCATTACGGAAAGAATCCGTTGTGGCGGATTCGGTCTCGGAGGCTGCCTGACACCAACAGGTATCGGCACTGAGGTCGAAGAAGGAAAACAAAAGCTTACAATCAACGGAAAAGAGTATCTGTTAGAGATGCCAATCCGGGGTGATATTACTCTAATCAAAGCATCGAAAGCCGACCGTGCCGGCAACATTTCTTTTAATCTGGTGAGCGGAACCATCAGCGATTATATGGCTTTTGCATCTGATACGGTAATCGTAGAAGTCGAAGAACTGGTGGAGACCGGAGAACTCTCGCCAGAAGAAATTGACGTACCGGCCCCGATTATAGACATGGTTTATGTAAAAACCGGACCAGTAGGCGAATTCTGCAATGTATGGAAAAGAGCAAAAGAAAAATCCGAAGGAGGTGCAAAATAATGGCAGGTTTAAGTGGACGCGCATTGATTGCTTCAAGATGTGCAAAGTTTTTTAAAGACGGTGATTTTGTTAATCTTGGAATAGGTGTTCCTACCATGTGTGTAAATTATCTTCCGGAGGGGGTTGATCTTTGGTTAAACGCAGAAATCGGTATTGTCGGATGTGGCCCTACTCCATCATGGGATGATGCAGATCCGGATCTGATCGATGCCGGCGGAAGCCCGACATCAATTATCAAAGGCGGTTCTGTTGTCGATCACGCCATGAACTTTGGCATGATCCGTGGCGGTCACATCAAGGCAACAATTCTGGGAACTCTCCAGGTCGATCAGGAAGGCAATATCGCCAACTGGACCATTCCTGGAAAGCTAGTTCCTGGCATGGGGGGTGCAATGGATCTTTGTGCCGGAATTCAAAAGATCATTGTTGCAACAGATCATTGTGAAAAGAGTGGACGTTCCAAGATCCTGAAAAAATGCACTCTGCCTCTGACAGGTGCCAAGTGTGTAACAGATATCGTGACAGAGCGCTGCTATTTTCAGGTGACAGACCAAGGTCTTGTACTAAAAGAATTAGCCCCCGGTTTTACGGTTGATGATATCCGCGCATGTACAGAAGCAGACTTTACTGTAGCAGATGAAGTTGGCGTAATGGAATAATGACTAAGAAATGTTATTGAAAAGGGACTGTCGGAAATAGACAGCCCCTTCGACAAAATATATCACTAATCCCGTGAAAAAGAAAGGATAGGGATTACCATCTGGGAACAAGAAAACCAGATGATGAAGTCATTATAAGACACTTTTTTTTCTGTCAATAGGGTTTAAAATAATGACTTGAAAAGCTGTAAAAATAACGTATCACTTGCCTCTTTCCCTCAGTAGCATTGCTGAAATCAACTATATATTATTCACGAAATACGTCTTTAGCGAACTGTTTGAGGACGAGACACAATTTCGTTTTTAGGAGATTTTTCGACACAAAAAACCGACGTTTTTACGCCGGTTTTTATGTTCGTTATGGAATTGTGTCAAACCTTCGTATAATTTCAAAAAATGGGCAAATTTTGGCTCTCAGAAAGATTCTGACAATTTGGTTATAAAGGCCTCTGATTATAGCTGCCAGGTATAATTTCCTGTCCCTGTCAGGGATATTTTCTGACGATTTACTCTTTCATTCTGCGAGATGATTGCGTGAGTTTTCACTTCTGAACCAGGCTAAACTTTGCTGGAGGATCCAGATGCACAACATATCCTTCCGGCACCTCTACTTCGATAGTCTCTCCGACCGGTACGGATGCGTTTGATCCGGCATCTCCAGACACCCATTCTTCCCATCCTTCTTCTGTGACATTCTTTTCACCGTCAACGTATACGTTAAATCCTGACGGATAGGATCCGATATATATAATATCAATTCATCAATTTGTGATTGTACCTGATAGGTACAACTCAGGTACACAGGTACAACAATAATTGTATCACGGTATTTTTTGAAAGAATGTTATTTTCCCTGCTTTTCTACCAACTTTTGATACATTTTCATTAGCTCTGCGACACATTCCGCTTCAGTTATCTTCGTGCTGAATCCATATGCTGCCATGACCGCCTTATCATTCTCTGTATGAGCTTTTCTAAGTTCCGGAGGCATTGTCAATGGATCATAAAGATCTGCCAGACTGCTATCCGGATAAAGATCCCTGGCATCCAGTATACCCTGTGCAGTCGCTTCAATCTTTGCTTTCTGATCATCTGTTGGATCCGGCCACGGAAAGCAATTATAATCAATGTAAATCGAATAGCTATAATCGCTTTTTAAACGGCCAGTAAAAGCTCTCATCCAAGCCATATGTACATTTGACATCAAAACACCAAAATGATACATCGTTGCATCTGGAATAATAAACAACTTATAGATTGAATTTCCTTGAAATATATGGAAAAATAATGTATAATAAAAACATAAAAAGTAAACGTAAACAAAGTAAACGTATTTAAAATAAAGGAGAAGAAAATGGAGAAAGAAACAAAAGTACCAAGTAGCATTCGATTAACCTTAGCTGCAAAGGAACGTTTTAATTCAATGATCGAAAGTTATAAAAATGAGGCGGTTGCAAAAAGTGATCAGCAGGAAGACGCTTTGATGCGTATTTTGGATGTAGCGGAAGCAGAATCTGTGAAAGGTTTGCATCCGGAACTGGAAGGTCAGTTGACTGCTATTGAGGGAACAATCACATCTCTGATTAAACAGATTAATGGTATTGTCGCCGGTCAGGATCAGGCGATCCTGGATGCGAAAAAAGAACGTGATGATGCAATCACTGTGAAAGATAAGGCCTTAGAATCTGTGTCTAAAAAAGAAGCAGAGTTGAGAGAAAAAAATAATCAGCTGATGGCAGATATCTTAAAAGCGAGATCTGATAGAGCAGAGGTTGTCCAGAAGCTCGATGATGCAAGAGAATTTGTTTCTTCAAGGGCAGAAAATATTCAGCAGTTGAAAAAAGAGATAGAACGTCTGCAAAAAGAGCGTGATGATTTTGAACTTAAATTAGATCAGGTAGAAAAGCAAAATGAAGAACTGCAGAACAAGATCCGGCACATGGAACATGAGAAGATGACCGCGGAGTTGGAAAAAGAGAAGGCAATAATCGAAAAAGAACGTGAGCTGCGGGACGCATATGAACAGAAGCTGCGGGATGCGGATAAAGAAAATGCGAAGTTGCAGGTTAAAATTGAGCAGTTGGAAGCGTAAAATGAGAAATTGATAAAAGTAATACTTATTATATACTAAATAATACTTTTAATATGTAAAAGTATTATTTAGTATATTTTTTATTGAAGAGAAAATGATATTATGATAATATGAAAAAAGATAGTAAAAGTAATACTTTGTATATACTAATACATGCTAGGAAAGGAAAATATCATGCCGAAAATAATAACATTTGCTACTTTAAAAGGTGGAGCTGGAAAGACGATGAATCTTTTTAATTTAGCTGGAATGGTTGCTTCAAAAGGGAAAAAAGTTCTTCTTATAGATGTGGATCCGCAGTGCAATTTATCTGCAAATTGCGGGATCGATATTGCGGATATGAATTTTCTGACAGTAAAAGATATATTTTCCAAATACAAAGCATCTGAACAGCCAAAAGCATCGGAAGTGATTGTTGAACATCCGATTGATGGACTAGATACGCTTGATATTATTCCTTCATCAATCTTATTGTTTAATGTAGAAGATGATTTACTAGTGTTGGAAGGCAGGACTAAAATTCTATACAATTTTTTAAAACGCAATAGTGAACAGCTTAAAGCATATGATTATATTTTCTGCGACACAAATCCGTCAATGTCTGTATTTAATATTAATGCTTTTTATGCTGCAGATGCGATTATCATTTGTACGGATGTATCTTCAAATAGTATATCCGGAGCAGAGTTGTTTTGTGGACTATGGGACGCAAAAAGAGAACAGATCAATGAAACTTCGGAAATCAGAAAAGAGGATAATATTGAAGCTCTCCTGATTGGAAATTATTCAAAGCGGAGTAAATTATCGAAAGAACTTTTGGAGTATGTTCATGAAGCAGATTTCTCAAAAGATATTGTTTTGGATACGATTATCCCTGCAACAGTCCAATTAAAAGATACTGAAGTTCGACATATGCCGATTCATATGTTGGTATCGAAAAAGGCTGGAAATGCATGTGAAGCTTTTGATGATTTGGAAGAGGAATTAGAAAGAAAGGGTGTTTTATAATATGGCGAGAGAGAACATTCAGAGTAATCGATTTAAGACGGCTGGAGATAAGCTGGTAAAATCGGGTATACAACATAACACAGAATCGGAAGAACTTATTGAAAAAAAGGTTAAGAAGAAAGATAAGGTTATTACAGCGAAGGTTTATCCGGAAACATGGGAGTTGTTTACTTTAATTAATAAAGAACAGGGGATGTCAAACAACTCGGTAATAAATATGCTAGTCAGTGAGTATGTTCGTAATAACAAGGATATACTTTAAATATACCAAGTAAATAAAAAGTATTACTTTTTATTTACTTGGTATATACTATTAAAAATAGAAAGGGATGAAACTATGAGTGGATTTCCATATCAAAAGGAAATAGATGTATATTATGAAAATAAAAAACAAGAGGTTGGTAAGTGGCTGATGGAATTTTCCAAACAACAAAAAAGACTTACACAGACACAACGGAATCAAATTCAAACATATGCTCAAAATGTATCGTTTAACATGATAGGAGAAATTGAGGAATATATTCAAAATTTAAAAACTGTTGGGAAGAAAAATAAAGAGAAATTGGATAATTATATATCACGCATTGAGTGGTTCCCGGAGGGAGTCAATGTAGGCGTATTAGATGGAAAAATAGTCAGTCGTATTTTGCCAAATGAATTGGATATGTTACTACAGGAGAATAGTAATGGATCAAAAAAATAATGGTAGTATGATACCAAGAGTTTCCATGCCAAAAGGAGAAAATGCAGCATGGGAATATACTAATATTTCAAAAATTGCACAATACATTAGTACAACAAATGGATTAGTGGATTCAGGAGAACCTTTTAACCTTGTTACGATGCCATCAAAAAATGCTTCTGTATCAATTGCATTAAAAGCAGATGAGGGAATAAGTTTATCCAAAAATATTACACAATATGATGCAACGATTATGGATGCTGTATACAGTTTGTATATAAATGGATGTTCATACTTTTCACCAGAAATGATAGCTCGTATGGTTAGTGGGGATTTAAAAAAACGAGTATCAGCACAGAAAATAGGCTCTGTGACGAAAAGTATAAATAAATTGAGACATATAGATATTACTATTGATCTGACAGATGAGTATAGAAAAACGGGTAGGGAGTTAGATCCGGATGTAAAAATTAAAAGGAAGAGTTACTTGCTTCCTTTGGATGAATACTCAGCAGTTATTCCAGATAATGGAAAGATTACAAAAAGTAGAACTGTATCATGTGAAGAAAAAGGAGATAACATTGAGTTTGAAATAGCAGCTGGATATTCTTTTAGTTGTAAGCCAGTTTTATATTCGTATGCCGAACAACATGGAGAAATAGAACAATTTCCTACAAGATTATTAGCTGCACCTAAGCTTTCTGATACAGATGAAAATACAGCAATAAAGTGGTATTTGATTAGACGAATTGGGGCATTAAAACGAGCAAAGAATAAAGCTGCATTAAAAGAGATCATTTATTATGATGAAGAAGAAAAACAGGGAGCATTTTCTGATTTAAGATATAATCAGGAGGATTATTCAAATTGGAGAGATAAAAGAGCTAAGATTCATAAATCTATTCTAAAAGTGTTGGAGGCATACAAAAGTGAAGGTTACATAGATGATTATCAGCCATTAATAAAAGGGAAAAATGTTATAGGCGTAGAGATTATTATATCATCAGAATATTAAAATCCAACGCAAAATCGCGACAATCCAACGCAAAATCGCGACGGTTGAAAAAAAATCCAACGCAAAATCGCGACACTTATGTAATGTAACGCCAGTAAATATAAGGGATTAACAAATTATGTTAAAAATAAGACAAAGTCCTGTTCAAAATCCTGTTGGGGTAAAACTCAAATATCTAGTACAATAGATATTAAGAAATAGGATGACATTGAAAAAAGTATAAATCAATATAAAGAGAGATCCGTTTCGGAGGGTCTCTTTTATTTTTTACAGGAAGGAGGTGCAGAAGTGTCCGTTTTTTATACATACAAAAAAAATGATATTGAAACAGAAAAAATGGACTTTTTGCGTCTCCTATACCATGACCGCCGTGGCGGTCAGATGATCCGGCTGATAAAAAGAGGAGATAAGGTAGAGCAGTACAGCACTTGTGACATGAAGGAACTGGCATCAACTGGAACAGATATGGCTCATGTGTATACGACTGTTAATACTTTTAGAGGGAAAAAGCGATCTGCAGACAAGTTATACAATTACGGCAGCATATATATTGATCTTGATTATCACTCGTCTGATTATGATCAAATCAAGACGGCAAAAGAACATACAGTTGCTATCCTGGAAGCTGCCTATGCTGCAGGAACACTAACGGTACCTACGCTGATTACCGATACGGGGCGTGGATTTGGAATACAGTATGTCCTGAAAAAATCAATTGCAAATGTATCAACGAATGAAAAACAGCGTCAGTTATTTAAAGTTGTAAGACGAAGACTATTGGAAAGATATAAAGAAATCTTATCGGTAGATCCGGAAGCAGCACAGCCGGATACGACTGCAATAGATGATTCCAGAGTTTGCCGAATCCCAGGTACATATAATATGTCTGCAGGTTGTTACTGTAGATTAATCTATTCATCCAATACATATTATGAATTGGATGAATTGGTAAAAGGAAATCATCTGTGGACCTGGATCAGTGACGATGAATACCGGAAAAACCAGAAAAAGAAGTCGAAGAAATCCAACATTGTAAATATTGATACATATAGATTGCCGTTTTTAACGACTCGGATCGAGCAGTTAAAGAAAATACAGGATCTGCGGGGCAAAAAATGTACGGATGCCTGCAGAGAACAGTTACTATTTATTGCTTACTCTGCGCTTGTACAGCTTGACGATGACTTGGCGGTAGAACACCTGCAGCAGTTGAATCTGCGGTTCTACGATCCGCTCCCGCAGGGGGAAGTGGAGCACATCATTGAAGAGACGGATGCTGTTGTCGGATACCGAAATAGAGGATATTATAACCTGTCGGATCGGTACATAATAGAGACTCTTAATCTCACTAAAGAAGAAATTAGTGCAATTGGTATTGGGGCTGGACTGAAGCGTACCGCAGAAAGAGAGTTGGCTCGCCAAAAGAAAAAAGAAAAAAGAGAAAAAGTAATCGAGCTGTTAGGACAGGTCGATCGGTTGACATACGATAATATTGCTGCGAAAGTAGGTGTGTCAAGACGGACTGTCTGTAGTATCGCAAAAGAGACAGGGTTGACACGGTACGTAAAGAAGGGTATTTCTGAAAAGTCTGAAAATGCAAAAAACGCAGTAAAGTCTGTGTGTGTAGCCTTTTCTCTTCCTTCTGCGGATGTACTCTCTACTTGGGGGAGTGGGGTGTCCAGGGGAGAGGGGAACGTGGATTGGTATCCTCTTTTATCTCATGATGCCTCTGAGGGTGTATCTCCAGCACGTCAGTTACTTGGTTTATTTAATTGGAGTAGTAGTTTTAGTGCTGGATTTGGTGCTTTGGCCGAAGAATTTATGGATAAGACATGTGTTATCTTATTTAATCTAAATAAAAATGATCGCATATCTACAGAACAACAGTTGTTATCTAATTTGTCGCAGTTATTTGTAGATAAACACGGTGGCGAAGAGTGCAGGATGGTTTTGCAGGAAAACTTACAGGATTATCCTATTTTATATAATTTATGCCATCAAAAATCGTATAAAAAGCAGAAAAAACAGCGTAAGAAAGCTGTCAATTGGGATGCAGAAACTCTGAATCAGAAGGTAATAAGAATTGAGGGATATCTGCAGAAATATAAAGATCAGAGATTTGAAATTATTGAATCGACCGCTGAATATATGCAGAAAATCGACATAGATGTACTAAAAATTGTTAAGACAGCTTTTATGCAAGTAAAGAGACTGAAACGTGATACATGGAGCGTTGAAGGAAAGACAATATCTGTATCTGATCTGAAGCAGTGTTTTGAATGCATGACTTATAAGGATATCGTAGTGATCTGTCAGCGTATGCAAGAGCAGGGTACATTGCAGCACGCCAAAACACCTTTTTATTATGTAGTCCAAGTTGTCTGGAAATATAAAAATGATGATGCTGCACCGGCACAATCTGACCGGACACAAGCGAAAAAGCCTGAAAAAACAGGGTTTAACAACTTTGCCGGCAGAAAAAATGATTATGAATTTTTAGAAGCGAATTTAATCCGAAAATCTATGGGTATGCCACTTCTCACGTTGGAGCAGTGGCAGGAACAGAAGAAGAATGGAATTTAAAAAGTAAACGCAAACTAAGTTTACGTTTACTTTTTAACTAATTAATGTAGCAATTAAGCTTTTCGCATTCACAGTATTTCCCTTTGAAATAGAGAATCATTTTTCCACTGGCTGGAAGATCTCCAAAATGTTCCGGCGGAAATACTTTTTCTTCCGCTTCCTGAACGGATTTTCCGGATGATGTCTGGTTCGATTCTGTCAAAGAATTTCCAACCCTTAGAACTTTCTTGTTTCCAAACAATTCTGAAAAGTGTTTGGAACTTTCAATATCGTTAGAGCCTAAAATAATCTGGTAATTACAGTTTCCAACGATGGATCTGGCTCCAATCGGCTGATACCGGTATTCCAGCTGAGATAAGTTCTGCTGGATCAACATGCAGATGACAGATTTTGATCGCAGTGTTGAAAGATTCGTGTTGATCATTCTGTAAGAAAATGTCAACTGTGGAAACTCATCCAAGAGCATCAGGATCGGTCGGTTTTTGATTCCGCTGGAACTGTCCGGACGCCTTATAAAGGCAGTTGAAAAGGACTGTATCAGCAGGGTAAACAGCGGAGCATAAGCGTCCAGATGCTCTTGCGAAATTTGCAGGTAAATATCAGATCCTTCTTCTAATGCATCAATACTAATGCTGTCAGAACTGCGTTGCAATAATTCATCCAGAACTGGATTGCTGAAGGACACCAGAGCGGATGAAAGAGCATCGTAAGCTCCGCTGACGTTTTTTTCACTGTTTCCGTAAAAACTGGATAGTAATTCTTTGCTCATTATACAGTCACTTTCTAGCGCCTGTTTTACCCAATCAAATACATTGCCCTGCAGGATAGCATGGACGATATCTGGGAAGGATGTATCTGGATTCTCGAAAAATAGTAAGTGGGCAATTCCCTGAAATAGCTTTCTGGCACGGCTGGTAAAGTAATTTCCTTCGTTTCCTCCTGCATCTGGAATTAAAATAGTTGCCATATTTTCCAGATATAATTTTTGATCTGTAACTGTCAGATCAGTAAATCCAATCAATGGATCAAACTGACAGCTGATATTTAATGCATCTGGGTGGTCTGGTGCGAAGCGGATAATTTTCCGATTACTGTGAGAGGAAACATAGTTGAAAATATCTCCTTTAATATCTACTGCAAGGACAGATCCTTCAAATTGCATTGCATTGATAATGGCAAGTCCGGCTGTTTTTCCGGAGCCTGGGGGACCGAAGATTGCAATATTACCTTCAGTGTCAGAAGGTAGAGATATGAGCCTTTTTTGATCCATGCCAAAGATAATACCTTTTGTTTTTTTCCAGGATTGTTTAGGGAAAATGGAGGTATCTAGTCTATGCGGTTCAGCATCCTGAAAATATTCAACCAGTTCATGGAACGTTCGATTGTAGTGACCGATGTCATAGGAATAAGACCTGCCGGTAAGCAAAAAGTAACGTTTTGATCGAATGTGATTGAAAAAAAGAAAACACCAGATTACAAGTGAAATCAACGGTACTGCTATCTGTATCATCCCATAGATCAGAGGTTCTTTTTTTGAAATATCTGCTATGTGGCATGCCAGAAGTGCAACCGGATGTTGCAGGATAATGATAAGAATCAATGCAATAAAAAAAGGTTTTAACTGATAATCGCTGATAACTTTTTTGAATTTCTTTACCATGTCTGTTCCTCCTCATGCGTTTTTTCTGAGTTTCCCCAACCTGCCATATTTCCCCATCCAATTTCATGCGTTTTCGTTGCTTCAATTTCATGTTGCAGTGCATGGATTTTCCTAGTCAGTTCAGTATTTATCTTCTGTAATTCTATATTTTTTGATAAGATGGTTGCCAGCTCATCCACGGTCAGAGAATGCTCTATTTTGATTCCGGTTTTTTCTGTTAATTCCTTCATCTGAGCGACAGACAACGCAATCGTTTTTCCGGCACTTTTTTTCCCACGATAAACGGTTGCCGGGATTCCATGCTGATCCAGATGGGCTTGCAGGCCGGGATGGAATTTTCTCAACTCTGTTTTTTTCGTCAGCTGATCCGCACAAAGCCGATAAGAGAAACCTGCATGTTTCAGATCCGGTACTGCAGGAACATACATCAGATGCAGATGTTCCTTGGAAATCATTTCGCCACTCGGTGTGAAATGCTGCTCATCAACGTGCACCTGCGCAGTAAATACACATCGCTCGCCCATTGGAAGCGTGCTGCAGATATAGTTATATGTTTCCTGAAAAAATGCTTTGTGTTGTTCTGGCGGGCAATCGGATGGACATTGTACGACTACTTCCACGGCGTGGATCAGATTTTTGCGGTTATATTTAAAGCATTCTTTTTCGATCTCTTTTCGGTATTTATTTGCTTCCGCTACTGTCTGGCAGCGGTCTTTTAACAGGCTATAGTTGTTTCCAGACAAACTTGGTGTGACGGCGGTGTTGCCATAGGAACTTCCGGAAGATAATTCGCGTAAGTCGTGGCGGATGTGGTAAACAACTTCTTCCGCTCTAAATTTTGTAATTTCTGCCATTCATTTCTCCTTATATTTTTTGAAAAATAGGGCAGATGGAAAGGTAATGTACATGCCTGCAAAGGTCGCAAGCTCAGCGTTGCTGATGTGCTTCCAATGCAGGCATGTTTACCAGTTTTATTAATCTGCCCTATACAAAGTAGGGGAGTCAAGCTCCCCCTGCGGCTGTCGCCTTGCCCCTTCGGGGTACTTTGTTCTCTCTGGGGTGGCCCCCAGGCGAAGCCAATCCCCCCATCATGTACTACGTCCATGACAGGGACCTAACCGGCCCCTACGAGCTTACGCTCTACCTCGGTTGCCTGCTACAGCAGGCATAGGGGCTATCCGCCCCTACGGACTGCTGATCTACAGCGTCCTACCCTGTGCTGTATCATCAACAATGACGGCGCAGCCATAAGGGTAATTATCGGCAATATAGCTGGACGCCGTGACGGCGTCCAAAAGAAACAAGCCGATCTGTGGTGCCGTAAGCCATGCACCCATATTGCTCATAGTGGCGATGCAGTGATTATGTTGGTCACTATACTCTGGATTAACAATATCATTTCTAATCTTTTTAAAATCTGGATCAATCGTACAGATGACATCCATGATCTTGTTAAAACTATCAATGGAGCAATTAGTGTTATCTAAAAAAACGACATAATGATTGGCGTTATAATCCTTGCTGCCATCGCGGGGATTACGCACCTCGATAACGCCTGCGTATGTGGCGTCAAGCGGATTGATTGGCTCAGTGATTGCAATCCAATCGGGACGGTCTGGTACTACTGCGTATCCTTGCGACATCGGGATAGCTACCATCCCGGCTGGTGTGATCTGCGTATATTTTGTTGTCATAATATATTCCTCCTTTATAATTAATAATGTAAAAATAATTTAAAATAGGCGGTGGTGCTCTTATGTAATGCATATTATCCTCCTGATGTTAGGTTTACGATTTTTCGAGATTTTCGGCAACTAACCTGGATTATATAAGGTTAGTTGCACTACTAATGCAATTATTTCTATAAATATGAAAGACAAAAAGTTTTTTTGGCATCAAAAAAAGGAACTGATGAAAACGCATACGACAAAAGCTAATTTGCCGCGTTTGCGTTAATCATCAATTCCTTAGGTTAGCTTAATTTTTGCAAAATCTATATGCACTTGTCAAGTGCCTGATTTATGTCAAAAAAGGCAAAAATTAGCCTATTTTTCTGTTTGATTATATTTTTTCGTTTCAATATATAGTAGTACATGTTGGAAGAAATCAATATAATGTATCTATGAAAGAAATTTTTTCGATAATTGGTCAAAAAAATGACTGGATAAAAAATGTGGTAAAAATTTTTGATTTTTTTTGTACCATTCCCATCCGCTTCGCAGGTCTGCCCAGCTCCCAGACCATTCGGCGCAGCCCCATAGGGATTGATTGGGAGCCCCCTCTCCTAACCTCTCCCCCAAATGGAGAGGGATTCACTGCTACGAAAGACTCTGGAAGGGAGACTGAAAACCTTGCTTCCTTCTGCTGAAAGAGCTTGTTCCGGAACGCCGAAAGTTTCTTGAGCTTCCGTTTTTCCAACTTCCCGCCCATGATTTTTCCTTTGCATCTTCCTGGCGTGCATTTTCTTTACTGCGTTGAGCCGACCGGTCAAAGGCATGTCAACCTGCGGAATAGACACGTCTTAGATCTTCTGCCAATGTCTTTGATTTCCGAACATCTGTGATTGTTTCCTGCTCCATCGTCTTTGCAATTTCTACAAATTTTCCCACCATTTTCTTTTGATTCCTGCATTTGGGCATCATATTCTGCCGGAAAAATGCTTGCAAGGGCAGGCGTTGTTCTTTCAGAACCCTTGCAAGCATTTTTCCAACAGAATAGGAGAAGCCCATGCAGAAAACCAAAAAGAAAATGGAGGAAAAATCATGACAGTAGAAATAACGAAGGTAACCATCGAACAGGAAACCATCACAATTGACGCTCTGGCAATTGAAGACATTTTGATGGCAGAAGATCTTTTTGAAGATGTTGAAGTCCCGCAGGTCAGATACGCCTTTGATCGGTCGGCTCAGTCGCACATGAAGTATCTATTTAAAGTCTGCCAGAGTCAGAAAAGATGCCAGAGAGAAAAATGTATGGGCGGAAAATTGGAAAAACTGGAAGGCGTTATAACGAATCTTTCAGAAACGTTCCGGGTTCCGATCATCTAAGCTCATCAGAAGCAAGGCTTCTGGGCTCCCTTTTGGGAGCCTTTTTTTGTTGCAGTGAAGATAGCCGGGCCAATGGCCCGGAAAGAAGGCCTCCGGCCTTTGATAAAAAAGAAAAGAAATAAAAAAATAGATTTTTATAATTGCTGGACAGCAGGTTGCATGAAATCTGTTCTCCATCTGTTTTTTTGATGCTACAGACGGAAATAGAGAACACTGCAAGGGCGGGCTGAGTTCTTTCAGAACCCTTGCAGTGTTCTCTATTCCGCTGTGGTCGCTTCAAAAAACAGATAAAGGAGAACAGAATCCATGCAGCCAATACGCAGTCCAGCAAAATAAATAAGAAATGAAAATAAGAGATGAGAAGAGAGGAGAACAGAAAATGACAAGAGAGGATATTTTAAGAAAATTAAATGAAAATGGTGTTGAAGCAGTTACGAAAGAGAGCGTGAAAAATGGTGTGATTTTTCGTGGAATAATAATCCCGACAGGACGGGATGTATCCCCAATCATTTACACGGACGAGATCATTGAAAAGGCGGAGAGAACAGGAATGTTACTGGAAGAAGTGGTGGAGGAGATATTGGATATCTATGAAAGAAATAAGGATGTATCTTTTGGTGTTGATAAGATTTTAGAACGTGATTGGATACTGGAACATGTGGTAGTCGGATTTCAAAAAGACTCAATAGAAAATATCATTAAAAAAGAAAGTGGATTTCTGGGGATTGAAATGTATCTGTATCTCTGTGGAGATCGTGAAGCGAAAGAAACCTTCACTGTAAAAGTAACAGAAACGTTATTGGAACATGCGGGAGTGGAAGAATCAGAAGCCTGGGATGCAGCAGTGCAGCACACATGTGAGGATACGGCTGTGGAGAGTATGTGGGAGGTAATGGAACGGATCACAGGTGCGTCCTTATGGGAGCAGGAAGATCAGCTACATATGTATGTTTTTTCAAATAAGACTCACATGCACGGAGCAAGCTCTGTTTTAAACCGAAAGAAACTGGAAAGTTTGGCGAGAGTATATGGAGTAGACCAGCTGATTGTCCTTCCGTCTTCAATCCATGAAATGCTGGTAATGCCGTACTGTGATGAGATGGATCTAAAATATATGAATCAACTTGTAAGAGAAGTAAATGCAGAAGAAGTTCTTCCGGAAGAACGATTGACGGATCAAGCATATCTTATTTCATTTGTGAAAGAAAATTGTGTGGTAGGTTGCATGGAATAGAAAGGCAGAAGTGTGAAAAATAAAGAGATAATCGCACGTGCAGCGGTCAGGGCTGGAGTTCTGACCGCCGATCAGGCAGAGGAAATGGTGGAACGGGATGAGGATATCCCGTTCCACACACTGCAGGGTTGGAAGCTGCGTGGGAAATATAAGTTAAAGAAAGAAGAAAAAGGAACGGAAGTTAAGATATGGCGGAAGAAAGAAGATGGATCCGGATTCTACCTTGCAAAAGCTTATTTATACAGTAAAGACCAAGTTGAGAAGGAGTAGAGATTTATTCAAAAAATCAGTTGACACGGTTCCCTGAAACATGTGGTTAAAGGGCAATGGGCAGCACATAGGTGTGGCCAGAAATGATGGCCAGGGAAAAGCTGCCCTGCCTGTTCATACCACATATTTCCCCCGTATAAACAGATTTTTTGGAATAAATCAATGAAAGGAAAACAGATGGATATTTACAGGATGGTAACGGAACGGATTATAAAACAGCTGGAACAGGGCGTTGTGCCATGGAAGAAGCCATGGGTCTGCAGTGGAGATGGAGCGTTTAACAGGATCAGTAAGAAGCCGTATTCGTTATGTAATCAGCTGCTTCTCCAGCATGAGGGAGAATATGCAACTTTTAATCAATGGAAGGAACAGGGCGGTCATGTCAGGAAAGGCGAAAAATCAGAAATGATTGTCTTTTGGAAACTGCGGGAAAAAATAGAGGAAGAAGATGGGGAAGAGAAGATCAAGCAGATCCCGGTTCTGCGGTACTATAATGTTTTTCACATTTCGCAGGTGGACAATATATGTCCATTACAGACGGAACAGAAATTTGAAACTAATCCGATTGAGTCTGCAGAAAAGATCCTGCGGGGATATGTGCAGAGAGAAAATATAAGGTTTTCAGTGGAAGAAGGAAACCGGGCGTTATATATTCCTTCGGAAGATAGGATTATGCTTCCGGCTCTTTCTCAGTTTGAAAAAGCGGAAGAGTTTTACAGCACTGCATTCCACGAATGCGCCCATTCGACAATGAAAGAAAGCCGTTGTGATCGGAAAACGGAAGGAAAGCATTTAAAGTTTGGGAATGAGTCGTATTCCAAGGAAGAACTTGTAGCCGAGATCGGCAGTACTACAATTCTGCATAGCATTGGAATTGAAACACCGGATACTTTTCAAAACAGCTGTGCTTATATACAGGGCTGGCTACAGGTCCTGAAAAATGATAAGAAATGTATTGTGAGTGCAGCTGGAAAGGCAGAAAAAGCGGTGGAGTATATTTTGGGTAAAACAGAGGAATGATATTTGAAACGGTGTCAAAACTTAAAAGTATTGATACATTTTTATAGATGTAATAAAAATATATAGGGCTAAGAAAGAACGGAAATGGATTATTCCATCAGACAAATAACAGTAATAAGTAGCAAAAAAACTGTTTGCTATATATTATGAAAAATTCTATTGGCCAAAAACGAAAAAAAATTGAAAATGGCTAATAGGAGAAGTATAATATGTTTATCTTATTCAGAAAGGTAAGCAGTTATGAAACTTATTACTCGGACACAGTATTTGGATAAATTGAAAAAAGTTATGGGAACACCGGATATTAAGGTAATTACAGGTGTAAGGCGAAGCGGAAAATCAAAATTATTAGATGCTTTTAAAGAATATATTCAATCAGAGATACCAGATGCTAACATTATCCATATTAATTTTAATTTACCGGATTATGATGAATTGTTGACATACAGAGCGTTATATGATTATGTAAATGAACATTATGAGTCAACGAGAGAAAATTTTCTTTTTATAGATGAAGTTCAAATGTGTGAAAACTTTGAAAAAGCAATCAATGGACTCCATGCAAGTGAAAAATATGACATATATATTACTGGTTCAAATGCATTTCTGTTAAGCTCTGATCTGGCAACTTTATTTACAGGACGTACCTTTGAAGTTAAGGTATACCCATTTTCTTTTGCTGAGTATATGCAATATTTTGAAATGGATGATAAATATAATGCCATTGATCGATATGTGATGGAAGGCGGTATGTCGGGATCTTATTTATATAAAGATCAGGAAATGAAATATGATTATATTGCAGATGTATTTAATACGTTGATTGTCCGTGATATAAGGAAAAAATATAAAATAAAAAAAGTTCAATTGATGGATCGGATTGTTGATTTTCTGATGGACAATATTTCTAATATCTCATCTGCTCGCAATATTGCAAATGCGTTGGGAAATGTGAATGAAAAAATACATCATACGACAGTCGGCTCTTATATGCAGTATTTATGCAATGCGTTTGCGTTTTATAAAGTCAGACGGTATGACATAAAAGGAAAGAAGTATTTTTCCAGTAATGATAAATATTATTTGAGCGATCATGCTTTTCGCTACGCAAAACTTGGAACCCGGAATATGGACTATGGAAGGATGCTTGAAAATATTGTAGCGATTGAGCTACTGCGTAGAGGATATGAGATCTATGTAGGAGTATTGTACAAAAAAGAAATAGATTTTGTCGCCATCAAACGTAGTGAAAAATTATATATCCAGGTCTCTGATAATATAAGTGATGAAAAAACATTTGAAAGAGAAGTTTCTCCATTGTTAAAAATCAAAGATGCATATCCAAGACTATTAATAGCCAGAACAAGGCATGAGGAATATCAATATGAGGGAATTCGGATCATTGATATAGCGGATTGGTTACTTGAAAATTCTGGAAATTAAAAATAAGTAATTTTGAAAAGTGTAAAAAATAACATGCTGTAAAGCGTGCTATTTTTATCTTGGAATGGTATTTTTTTGTATTAGCCAAAAATGAAAAAATATCAAAAATGGCTAATAGAGAGAAAAAACATGTCTGTTATTTTTTAATAACTGTTCTGCTAAATCAGTAGATTTATATTGACCGAGACAATTCATCAGAGGAGTAAGTATTTCCGGATCTATATCGAGTTCCATGGCAACTGCATCTCGTGATGTATGGCCGTCACGGAGCAAATCAATGGCCATTACCAATTTTCCAAACAATATCAGTTCATTTTTACTATAATTTTCTAGCATGATTTCCTTCTTTCTGCATGATCTATTACATGTTCAAAATTTTCTTATAAAAACAACTATTATCGAACAAGAATAACTATATTGATACTTTTGGATTATAGTTAATTGATACAATGAAATCAACAAAAATATTAAAAAAGTGGATTTAATTTTAAAATAGTTGATTTGATAAGGAAATAAAAATGACGGTATACAATGTTGGGGAAAGAATCAGGGAATTAAGAAAGCAACGAGGATGGACGCAGGCACAGGTGGCAGCGAAAATAGGTGTTACAAAATCGGTAATTTCATTTTACGAGAGACAGGATCGAGCACCTTCTCCGGAAGTTTTGATTAAATTTGCTCAGTTGTTTAACGTTTCTGCAGATTATTTGCTAGGGATAGAAAAAGTAGAATGTAACCATTTGGATGTAAGTGGTCTATCATATAAAGAAATTCATGCGTTGCAGGATATTGTAGATGCATTGCGTAAGCGGTAAAAAATATATAAGTATTTGAAAGAAGTGATTCAAGACATGGATTACTTCTGAAAAATATGGAGTGTTGCAATTTGATTTTTTTATATGATAGGATGTCGATAGGCAAAATGAAGATATGTGTTTATAGTAACACAGCAAAAGCCCCGGAGTTTGCACCTCTGGGGCTTTTATCCGTTGTAGAGAGGGGATTAGTCCTTGGGCTGGCTACCAGTTTCTATTTTTTGTCCAGCCATCTGAAAATGTATGCTATATCACAACAGTACGATGTGATGAATAAATTAGGGTATACCGTAAATGGACATTGTACAGCTGAAATTATTATGTTAAAATAAAGTTGATTATTATTTTATGGACAAATTGAAAGAAACAATTAAGGCTCTAAGTGAACATGTGGAGGTTATTTTGAGTAAAGGTAAGAATGTTGCGTATATCAGAGTGTCCACAGTGGAACAGAATGAATCCAGGCAGAAAGAAACATTGCGGGTATACAATATAGATAAGTGGTTCATTGAAAAAGCATCTGGGAAGGATACAAATCGGCCAGAGCTGCAAGCGATGCTTGACTATATCCGGGAGGATGACACGGTTTATGTAGAGGAGTTTTCAAGACTTGGTCGCTCCACAGCTGATCTGTTGTCCATTGTGCAGAAAATCGAAGATGTTGGAGCAAAGTTTATCAGTATAAAGGAGAACTTTGACACAAAAACACCAGCTGGGAAACTGCAGATGACTATGATGGCTGCCATAGCGGAGTTTGAGCGTGCTATGATCCTTGAAAGGCAGCGTGAGGGTATCGCGATTGCAAAACGCGAAGGCAAGTACAAAGGACGGAAAGCAATCAGTGTGCCGAATATTGGAGCATATTATGACCGGTATATGAGTAGGCAGGCAACCAAGACATCAATAGCTGCGGAACTTGGGATCAGTCGAACGACATTGGACAAACTTTTTAAAGAATACAAGGAGCGGCTGTAGATGGGAAAACTAATTGATTTTGAATCTTATCCGGTAAGAACAACTTTGCGGATTCTCATGCAGGATAAAACAACGAAAAAGAATATCATTTGGGCTACAGATGTTTATGCGGAAAATGGATTTGGTTTTCAAGATAAGGATCATATTGATCTGATGGCTATCAGAGGGCTTGATTCTATAGATTTACGATCACGCACGGAAAAAGCCGTGGAAGAACAACAGGAAAGAACCAGAAAAAAAGCGGAAGTATTCACTCCTGTATGGCTTTGTAACAAGATGAACAATTATGCGGATGAGCAATGGTTCGGACAGAAAAACATATTTAATTTTGAAAACGAGGAAGAACACACCTGGGAAGTAAATGAAAATAAGATTCCGTTTGATGAGAAAAGGACATGGAAAGCATACGTTGACTCGCGACGGCTGGAGATTACCTGCGGTGAGGCACCGTATCTGGTATCCAGGTATGATGCAACAACCGGCGAATTGATTCTTCCACCGATTCGTCGGATTGGGATGCTAGACCGAAAACTGCGTATTGTGAATGAAAATGCACAAAATAATGACGAATGGTTGCAGTGGGCTTTACGAGCTTTTCAAAGTTGCTATGGATATGAGTATCAGGGAGATAATCTTTTGATTGCCCGGATTAATCTCGTTATGACGTTTGCAGATTATTTTCGGGAACGTATGGGGTTGGATCCAGATGAAAATCTGTTGAAACAGTTTGCGAATGTTATTGCATGGAATATCTGGCAGATGGATGGCTTGAAAGATACGGTTCCGCTTGGAAAACCTCATGAAGAATATCATCAGATGTCAATTTTTGATATGTTGGAAGAGCCGGAACATGGATGGTTTTCCTGGGTCAGAATATGCTGTATGTTTTACAAACGGTATGGCATGGTTTCTCCGCATATTGACGATTACCCTTTTAGCGATTGGGAATGCCTGTCTGGTTTTCTTTACGGTAAAACTCTGGCAGTTCTACCGAGAAAGATGGTGTAATCTTTCGCTTAAAGTATTGATTGCAACACTTACAACTATCCTGGTTTTTGGAAGAACTATCCGCGAACACATTCCGATCAATCTCCTGCTACTCTTCCTTGTAAGCCAAATTGTTTACCTAGGCGTTCTTAGATATTGTGATAATTTCTTTGCGAACAGAAACCACTCTAACAAGTGGGACACTATACAGAAAACATGACAAAACGGCAAGGGGCTGAAATCGGTATTATCCGACAGCCCCTCATGGAGCAAAGCCATAGGCTACAACCGCTCTGCCTTCGCTTCAGCTCGCCACTCGCAGGAAAATATCTCGATCGTAATCGGTCCTTTGCTCTTGCCTCACAAACCCTGTAAAATTAAGGTCTCCGGCTGTTCAATTCAAAAGTGAACGAAAAGTGAATAACACATTTTTCACATTAAAGCCTCTTACGAAGCCATACTAATACTTGTCTGTTGTGCAATCCAATCAAGAAGAAATCTTTTGAATATGGCGGCATTTTGGGACTGTACTTTTTCATTTTTGTTTCCAATCAAGTATAGATCTATGCCATCTCCCATTTCCGGTACCGGGCGAAAAACAACTCCGTCATCCATATCATTAAACACATTATAATTCCATGCACAGGATACAAAGTTTCCTTCACGCACAAGGTCCCGGCGTTTTCCCGGGTTGGTTATTTCCAAAAAGAAATCCAGTCCCAGTTTGTTTTTATAGATATCCGCAACTGCCTGACTATAATAATCCAGATCCATTGTTTTCCCAACAAAACGCAGACCATCAAAATCCCTCAGTTTTAAGACATCATATTTTGAAAGCGGATGATCTTCGCTCATATAGGACCCAAAGTCTGCATGAAACAGATGATTTGCATTATAATCGTAATAATTGCTATATTGAGAGACAATTGCGAAATCACATTTCCCTGATAGTAACTGTTGGGTCGCATATTCTTCATTTTTCTCTTCAATCGTCAGAACAATGTTCGGATGTTTTTCATGAAATTCTTCATAAAATGAGTTGGGGAACACCTGCGAGATCGCATCAATCGTATATACAGTCACTCTCCGCATACGTAGTTCTTCAAGCTGACTATGCTGTGAGAGATAGTCATATTCACGTAAAATCGTGCGAACATGCGGAATCAGTTCCTGTGCTGCTTCTGTCGGTTCTACACCATTTTGCGTTCTTTGAAATAACGCCTTTCCCAGATTCTTCTCAATGGATGATATGGACTTGCTTAAAGCCTGTCTTGAAATACAGATTCTATCCGCAGCTTTTGAAAGATTGCGTTCATCAAACACGATTGAAAAATAAAGAAGATTGATATAAGTCAGATTTGCTAAGCACATATTGTCCCCCCAAAATTATTAAATACAGATGATGAAAAGCAACAAAGTAGGTTAGTAGTATCTTTATTTCTATATCAACATTATGGCTGACAGCCGGCCAAATAACAAACAGAAATAAATATGACAGTCATCAACCATTAGGTTGACAACCGTCATATTTCAGTAGACTACGCTCTTCTATTAGTGTCTATTGTCATTCAGATCAATCTATATCATCAAGCTTTTTACAATGTTCTGCACACCAGGAAATCAAAAACTGACGAATCAGGATTGTAGAATGGCTAAGCGGCATTTCATTTCGGTAGATCAGGTACATATGACACCAAATATCACGATCACCGAAATCTATGATTTTCAACTCGTTTGAAAGATTTGCTTCTGCCGCAACCCGAGTAACAAATGCTGCTGCGATATTATCTTTCGCCAGTGATATACTCAACATATCATCTGTTGTACGGATTTTTACTTTCGGAACATATCCCTTGGCTTTAATATCTTCCAGTTCCACTTTCATACATTGTGTTTTACATCCGGCACACCCTCTGCCGGCGATAGACAGATCATCCCAGTCCTCTAAATAGATTTCATCTTTCTCAGCAAGCGGATTATTCTTATTGAGCACCATGCAAAAATCATATGATCCGAGATATATGTTTTCCAGCTGTGGCTCATCATTCTTTTTCAGTAACAGTGCCAGTTCCCCTTCACCGGTTTTTAAAAGTTCATTAGCTGTCTTGCATGTGACATTCTGAATATTCAATGTCACCATAGGAAATTGGGTAAAGAAATCTTTCAGAAAGCCCGGCATCAGATATTGCATAATGCCATCAGCCACATACAGGGTAACACCCTGGCCTGCAAACAGTTCTTTTTTGGTAATGGTCTGATAAGAAGAAATAATCTGATATGCATGGATATATAGCTCATCGGCATATGTTGTAGGGATTAAGGCAGAACCTTTTCGCTCAAACAGTTCATTTTCCAGTTCATTTTCTAATTGAATAATGGTCTTGCTTAATCCCTGTGTTGAAACATGGATTTTTTCTGCCGCTTTTTTTATGCTCTTAAAAGAATAAACTTCTAAAAAATACCGAAGCTGATTAAATGTCACTTTCCAATTCTCCCCTTTACAAGAAATAATCTTTTGCTCCTATAAATACAATATATCACAACGGCCCTGATTTGTATCTTCAAATCAGGGCCATTATTTATCATCAAAGACATGAACTATCTTGTCTCAAGTTTATTTGCAAGGTTCTCAAGTTTAGACAGTTTTACTTCAAATGTTTCAGAGATTTCCTGCAGCTTCTTGTATTCCGGTGCGATTGCTGTTCTTGCTGAATAAGTATTCAGATTAGCCGGATCATCTGTATTCAAGTAAAGCTGTGCAACATCCGGACGAGAGTAATGGCCAAGGCCATCAAATACAGCATCATGTGCACGGATCAGTTTTGCTTCGCAGTCTGCATAAAGAATGGTGTCTTCATAAAGAACCGGCTCAGCCAGATATTCACCAAACGGATCGCAGATAAAGGAACCGCCGATTGCCCAGTCATATTTCAGATCTTTACTGTCTTTCATGCACTCGTATTCCGGTTCGAAATCCTGATCTCTTAACAAACCATGCACACTCAGTGTGAATGCGCCAGAGTCAAATGCGTATGCTCTTGCTGCACGGTTTCCATCGCATCCGTTCGGATCTTCTGTGATATCGATCGGTGTATTGCCCTTGCAGGTCCAGTTGCCCGGCCAGTTTGCAATATGGAATTCTTCGCCCTGAAGGATCTGCGCTGCACGTACCAGAACGGTATGATGCTCCCAGCAGCAAAGCATGCCGATCCGGCCGATGTTCGTATTATATGCGCCAAGATCGCTGCCATTGCCTTCGCCCCAATATACACGCTCATTGTATGTCGGTTTTAATTTTCTGTGGCGTCCAAGGATCGTTCCTTCCGGTCCGAACAGGATCTGGGTGTTGTAGTAGGTAAATACGCCCTGTTTGTCATCCAGCTCATTGACACCCATTACACAGTAAACACCTGCATCACGGCAAGCCTGGCACAGACGATCTGTATCTTCACTCGGGATCACGATTGAATTCTTCTGAAGACCGATGTTCCAAAGTGCCCATTCTTCACTGTTGCTGTTATAGGTACTGCTGTAATACGGTCCGAACACCGGAATGTAGCTCTCTGAGAAAGCAACCAGTTCAGCGCCGTTTGCTGCTGCTTCTTTAATCTTAGCAATTGCGATATCGATTGATTTCTCTTTATTGAAAACAATCTGCGGAGCCTGGATCGCTGCAACTCTTACTTTCTCTTTTCCGCCCATGATCTGCTTGTTCGGTTTTTCAGTCATAAGTTTTGCCATTTTTAGATTCCTCCTTTTTCTTGTTGGATTGGTTTGATGATTTCCGTCACCACGTTTCTTGTGTTCTCATCATAACCATTACCCTCTTCTGCTGAAAAGAATCGAAATAGTTGCCCCCACGCATCTTAGCGGATGCGCCTTTTTGGTTGACGCAATATTCGGGTTGCACGGGCGAAGAAGAAAGTATTCTTTTCGATATCCTTCATCAACGTAATAATAAGGACATACAAACAGTGCTGCATATGCAGTGACTTATGATGAGTCGTGTAAGACATTGAAAGGAGGCTTTACGTATTATGAAACTGGAAAAATTACTTTATGAAACAAAGGATGGCATCGCAGTGATCACAATGAACTATATGAAGAATCTGAATGCGATCGACGAACAGATGGCAGAAGAACTGAAAGCTGCACTGGATCAGGCAGAACTGGATCCGAACGTAAAGGTTGTTGTATTAAAAGGCGCGGACCGAGCTTTTTCAGCCGGCGGAGATATCGGTTATTTCTATGATCTGGTACAAAGCGGTGGTGAAGTCAACATGGATAATCTGATC
>OGZV01001234.1_pt1 | contig 24658 bp, 29 predicted proteins | sample 1576861 | NCBI WGS metagenome assembly OGZV01 (sample SAMEA3541501, study PRJEB24748) | human gut metagenome | biome: human gut; feature: human-associated habitat; material: faeces | place: China | collected 2012
AAAGACCAGATATAACTATTCAAGCAGAAAAATGTTCTTTTAATTGGCGAACTAAAATAGCAGAATTTAGTGGATTAGTAGAAGTACATCAAGATGGCAAAACAAATGTATATGATGTAATTCAATATGATGTAATTAATAATAAAATTATTGATGTAAAATAGTAAAAAATATATTTGATAAAAAAAAAAGGCACTTATTAGTGCCTTTTTTTGTTAATTTAAATATTCTTGATGATAAATTTCTAAATCCATGATAGCATCATAAACCATTTCACGAGTGATTTTGTATGGTACATGAACAATATCATTTGTGGTCATTACTTTATCTAATACAATATCGAGTTCTTCTTTAGTGCTGATTTCAATATCTTTTAGACAAGTTGGTAATTTAGCTTGGCGGTTAAATGCATAAACTTTTTCAAATTCAGTTTGTTGTTTATCTAAGAGTAACATTACAAGTACGCCATAGCTTACAAGCTCGCCGTGAAGATGTTTTTCTCCTTGAGGGAGCATAGTGCAACCATAATATATAGAGTGAGCAAGACAACTATTGTAATCATTTATAACAAGCACAGAAACAAGACCTGTACTTACGATTATAGTTAATACTACTTGTTCTAAAGCTTCACTTACTTGATGATTTTTAGCAGAAGTCAAAGCTTCAAGACCATATTGTAACAGAGTATCAGAACAATTTTTGCTGATTTGTACACCTAAAGCATTTGTATGGCTCATTTCATCATTACGAGAGGAAAAGCCCGTTTCATATTGTTTGGATAAAGCATCACCGATACCAGCCCAAATATATTCATAAGGAGCTTCAGTGATTATTTTTGTATTGATAAAGCTATGTAGAGGGCTTTTTTGAGGGAAATATAATTCTTTGAAGCTATGAGTTTCATCATCATAAATTACGCAAACAGCTGTTACAGGAGAGCAGTTAGAAGCTATTGTTGGAAAGGAAAAAACAGGCTTATTTTCCATATCGCAAAGAGTTTTGCAAGTATCAATAGCACGACCACCGCCTACAGCAAAAACCATATCTGCTTTTTGAAATTGAGGATTTTGGGCAAGTTTTTTTATATTAGCATAAGTAGAGTCGCCACCGTACCAGATAAAATCAATTATTTCGATATTAGAATTATGTACTCCAGCTAAAAGGGCATCTTTGGCTTTAGAAATTGCTGTTTTACCACCGATAACTACAGCTGTTTTGCCATAAGCACCACAAACTTTTGGAATTTGATTGTAAACATCACTGCCTACACTATATGAAGGTAAAAATACTGTATTCATAAATAAAACCACCTTATAATTAAATAATATCTTTAATATTATTATTTAAAACTTTTTGTATTTGCAAAGTGATTAATAGTTTATAACTAAAAAATAAAATTGTCAAGTTGTAAACTATATAATTAAAAAAATAAGTATGATATAATAATATAAAAAATTATATTAGGCGGTGATTTTATGGGTAAGGATAAAGGTTTGGAAAAATTTTTAAAAGAAGCAGAAGTTTTATTTGATGGTAATACATATAAGTTGAATATAGAAGAAAAAAATCAGATACAAGAAGCATTAGAAATAGCTTTTTGGGACGCAAAAGAAAGAAATAAACGAAAGAAAAAATAAATTATGCGAAAAAATATAAAATTAAGAGTGAAAAATTTAGTTAATAAATATCAAACAGCAGATCCATTTGCATTGGCAAAGGAATTAGATGTAAATATTTTATATGTGCCACTTCCTGAAAAGATACGTGGAATATTGGTGCGTGTTTTGCGAAAAAAGACTATTTTATTGAATGATAAATTGAATTATGAAGCTCAAAAAATCGTAATTTGTCATGAACTTGGTCATGTGCGTATGCATTGGCATGCAGGTTATTTTTTTCAACATGAAGGAATATATTATTCTCCTGCTCGTTATGAATGTGAAGCAAATGAGTTTGCTATTCATTTATTGAATTATTCTAGTGATTTTATTTATGATAAAGATTATATATTAGAAGTATTGGCTAAGGAAAATCCCAATCCATATGAAGTGCATAAAATCATCAATGCTTTGATGCAGATTGAAAGTATTTAAAAATACCAGCTAAAATGATAGCTGGTATTTTATTTATCAGATGATTATTGAATAGATTTTCCTAAATCTTCAGCTTGTTTTAATTGCTCTGGTTTATTTAAAATATCGCCAATATTCATATTTCCTCCAGCATAGACAATGCCTAGATTTTTCCAACCTAAATGAGATATTAATCCTTCATAAAAAGCTTTAACTGGTGCAAAATTATCAGAGGTATTTCCTTCTGAAGCCATAAGTAAAATACATTCTTTTTGTGGATTTTCATAATTTGGATTTAATTCGGCTATAGCGAATAAACGATCAAAAGCACATTTTAGTTGACCTGTGATGCCCCAATAATACATAGGAGAAGCTAAGACTATGATGTCTGCTGTCTTGTATACAGGATAGATTTGCGACATATCATCTTTTTGTACACAAGGAGTATCTTCGTTTTTACCTCCATTACAACAACCAAGACAGCCATGAATATTCATTTTTTGTAAATCAAAGCAAGTAACTTCATGACCTACAGTTTCTGCTCCTTTAGTAAAATATTTGATGAGTTCTTTTGTATTGCCATTTATTCTGGGACTTCCATTTAAAATACAGATTTTTTTATGCATAAATTTACACCTCCAATGTTTATATTTATAATTATAACAGTGTAGATTATTTGCTTGAAGTACGCACATTTTTGTTAGATACTAACCAAAAGGAGAGTTTTGATGTTTAAAAATTATATTGAAAATGCCAATTTTGAAGATACAGGTTTTAGTTATACTTTATCATTAATACGAGGCAAGTATAAAATGGTTATTTTATACTGTTTAATGGAATTTAATATTGTCAGATACAATGAATTAAAAAGATATATAAAGACTATCTCACATAAAACACTTGCAGTATCTTTGAAAGAATTGGAAAAAGATGGCTTGATAATACGAAAGGAATATCCACAAATACCACCTAAAGTAGAGTATAGTTTATCAGATAGGGGAAAATCGCTCATGGAAATTTTAGATAGATTATGTGTATGGGGAGAGATACATAAAAATGATATGAAATAAAAAAGTCTAGTAAATTTACTAGACTTTTAGGTGGAAAATTATTTTTCTGCATAATATTTTCTATACATAGAAGGTGAAATAGAAAATTCTTTCTTAAAGGTACGTGAAAAGGCTAATTGGTCATCAAATCCTAATGAGGAAGCAATAATGGAAATAGAAAGCTCAGTAGTTATTAAAAGGCTACGGGCTTTTTTTAATTTTAGCTGCATTATATATTGTTTTGGTGATAAATGAAATTTTTCGTGGAATATACGAGTTAGATAATTAGGATGAATACCAAATTTTTTAGCGATATCTTTTAAGATTAATTTTTCTGCATAGTTGACGTCAAAATAAAATTTTAAATCATTAGCAAGAGATTTAGTTTGCATTTGATTTTCAGATAGATTAATATCCTCAAATAATTGTGCGAGAATGAGGAATAAGAGGCTATTGGCTTTTAAATAATGAATGACATTATTTTCTTGAAGATTAATAATTTCATCAATTAGCGTTTTATATTTTGTTATATCTAAATTGTGAATGATATAAATATCATCAGTTTTTTTCATCATTTGATAGATATAGTTTTGAGAATTAATCCCTAAAAAACTAATCCATGTATAGCACCAGGGATTAGTAGCCGAAGCTTTGTAATAAGAAATTTTTCCCGAAGGAATTAAAAAAGCATCTCCTTGTTTTAGATTAAAAGTCTGTTCATTGATGTGAAGGGTACCTTCGCCACTGATGACAAAATGAATTAATTGATAATCTCTATATTTAGGACCATAACTATATCCAGGTTGACATTTTTCATAACCAGCACTGTAGAAGGATAAATCAGATAAAGATTTATAATGTGTACTATGTTGAGTCTCTTTATATTCTTTTATAGTTAATATTATAAAATAAAAAGTTTGTTTTTTCCATATTTTAGTAAAGAAATACTATAGAAAAATTACTGTAAATATTATTTAATATATATGTACTTTTAATGAAGGAGAAGCAAGAAAAATGAAGCAGTTTGTTAGACAAAAATTTCATTTAGAGCCTAATGTAGGATTACTAAATGACCCTAATGGATTAATCCAATACAAGGGAATTTATTATGTGTTTTTTCAATGGAATAGGTTTGAAAAAAATCATACATATAAGGAGTGGGGATTATTTACTTCGAAAAATTTAATTGATTGAAGCTTCAAAGGAAGTGCTATTATACCAGACCAAGAATATGATTTTAATGGGGTATATTCAGGGAGTAGTTATGTTATAAAGGATAAATTATATATTTTTTATACAGGTAATAGGAAATATGATAATGAGCGGAAAAGCAGTCAATGTTTAGCTATTTCTAATAATGGGAGAAATTTTCTAAAAAAAGGAATAATTATAAATACACCAATAAAATATAGTGAACATTTTAGAGACCCTAAAATTTTTGCAGGTAAAAATAATGATTTCTTTTTAGTCATAGGTGCGCAAACAAAACAAACAAAATTAGGAGCAATTGCATTATATCATTCTCTTGATGGTGAAAATTGGCAATATATGGGAAGTTTGGCTACATCAAATACGTATCAAATGATAGAATGCCCTGATATGTTTCGCATGGGAGATAAATATATATTATTTTACTGTCCACAATATAGAGATAATGAAAAGGATATACCTTTAAAAAGTTTCTCTGTGTATAAAGTAATTGATTTAGATGAAACTACAGGAGAGATTGATGATAAAAATTTAGATGAAAATTATTTTATGATGGATTATGGTTTTGATTTTTATGCTCCACAGACATTTGAAGATGATAAAAAAAGGCGAATTTTATGGGCGTGGATGTCTAGAATGAATGATGAGGAAGAAAAAGCTTTTGCCAAATTACAAGATAGTATACATTGTTTGACCATGCCGAGAGAAATTTTGCTTGAAAAAAATAGATTATATCAAAGACCTGTGAAAGAATTATATAATTTATTGGGGCAAGATATAATTATTAAAGAATGTGATGATGACCAATTTAATATTTTAAATGATAAGCATACAGTATATTTAAAATTAGAAAATATTAAAGAAGATAAAAATATTGACTGGATTATAGAAGATGAATTTAAAATAAATTATAATTTCGAAAAGATGGAATTTTCCATTTATAGATTGAATTGGTTGACAAATAATTGGGATAAAAAATCTTGTAAATTAGAAAAAATTATTGATATGGAATTGTGGATAGACAATTCTAGTATAGAAATATTTATAAATGAAGGTGAAAAAGTATTTTCATCAAGAATATATCGTAAACATGAAAAGATATCAATAAGTGGGAATTTATGTGGTGAATTAATAGCGAAAAATATAGATAGGTAGGAGAGCAAATTATGGGAAATAAAGAATTAGCACAAAAGATTATTGAGTTAGTAGGAAATAAAGAAAATATCGTTTCAGTTAGACATTGCGCTACAAGATTGAGAATTGTTGTAAGAGATAAAGATAAAATACAAGTGAAAATGATAGAAAGCATAGAAAAGGTAAAAGGTTCATTTTTTAATTCTGGGCAATATCAAATTATATTGGGAACGGGTTTAGTAAATAGAATTTATAATGAAGTTATAAATATAATCGGAGAAAGTAATAATGCAGATGAGGTAAAATATGGCAATAGTTTTCAAAGAGCGATAAGAATGTTTTCTGATGTATTTGTGCCTATCATACCTGTATTAGTTGCTACTGGTCTTTTTATGGGTGTTCGTGGTTTACTTATGCAAGATGCTGTATTGGCTGTCTTAGGAATTGATGCTACAAATATACCGGAATCTATGTTGACTTTTTCTAAAATATTAACAGATACTGCATTTGCTTTTTTGCCTGCTTTAGTTTGTTGATCTACTTTCCGCAATTTTTGTGGTAGTCCGGTAATCGGTATGGTTTTAGGATTGATGTTAGTAAGTCCAAGTTTACCTAGTGCTTATGATGTAGGTGCAGGTAAGATTGAGCCTTTATTATTTTTTGATTATATCAAGGTATCAGGATATCAAGGTTCAGTGTTACCAGCCTTTGTTACAGGTGTTTTAGCTGCAAAATTTGAATGTTGGGTTAGAAAACATATACCAGATGTAGTTGATTTGATTATTACACCATTTTTGACTTTATTGGTAGGCATTGTATTAGCATTATTTGTTTTAGGCCCTATTCTTCATTGGTTAGAATTAGAATTGTTATTCTTAGTTAAGTCTATTTTATTCTTACCTTTTGGCATAGGTGGACTTTTATATGGTTGTTTTGGTCAATTATTTGGCATTTTTGGTATACATCATATTTTCAATTTCTTGGAAATCAGTATGTTAGCTCAAGATGGTTGGAATTATTTAAATCCAATAGGTACTTGTGGAAATGTGGCTCAAGTAGGCGCTGTATTAGCTGTAGCTATAAAGGCTGTTTCTAATAAAGTAAAACAGGTAGCATATCCTTCTTGTTTATCTGCTTTATTGGGTATTACTGAGCCAGCTGTATTTGGGGTTAATTTAAAATTTATAAGACCTTTTGTTTGTGCAATGATTGGTGGAGGCGTTGGCGGATTTTTAGCTTCTAATTTACAATTAAAAGCTATTGGTATGTCAATTACAGGTATTCCAGGAACATTATTATATTTAAATGAACAATTACCATTTTATATTTTAGTAAATGTCATCTCTTTTGCTGTAGCTTTTACGATTACATGGTTCTTTGGCTATAATTCCAAAATGGAAACAGGAACAGAAAAAGTTGAACAAGAAGAAAATAATGCAATAAATAAAGTTGATTTAAATGAAAATAACAAAGTTGTAGAAATTGCAAGTCCATTAAAAGGCGAAGTTTTACCATTAAATGAAGTAAAAGACGAAGCATTTGCTTCTGGTATTTTAGGAAATGGCATAGCTATAAATCCTAAAGAAGGTGTTTTAGTATCACCTGTTAATGGTGTGGTAAATGCATTATTACCTACATTACATGCTATAGGCATTACAACTCAAGAAGGCGTGGAATTATTAATTCATATAGGAATGGATACTGTAAAATTAAAAGGAGAAGGTTTTAAAGCATTTGTAAAACAAGGTGATGAAATTAAAATTGGGCAAAAATTAATAGAATTTGATATAGATTTATTAAAATCTAAAGGGTATTGCTTAGATGTCCCTATTGTTATAACAAATATGATGAATTATACAGAAGTTGTTTGTACAAAAGAAACAAATATAAATATTGGCGAAAATCTTTTATCAATAAAATAACAAAATAATAAAATATAGCAAAATAAAAAGATAGAATACTTTTGTGAATTACACTTTTGTATTCTATCTTTTTTATTTAAATTAAAAAATAATATTAATTTTATTTAGCAAGTAGCGCCACCAACTAAATGTTTTTGTGCTTTTAAGTTTTCTTGCTTACGAGATAAGAGGTCATCTGCTAATAATTGTGCTTCTACATTAGCAAAACCTAATCTATCAATTGTATCGGAGAAACGTTCGCCAGTGATACCTTGTTCACGGAATAAAAGAATAGCTTTTTCGACAATGGCTAAAACTTCTTCTTTAGATGTGAAGATTTTGGATAATGGTTGACCTTCTTTTACGCGTTTGCCCCAACGACCACCGATATAAACGCGATAACCATCTGTATAATTATCAAAGCAATGGAATGGGCATTTATTTACGCAAAGACCACAATGATTGCAATGTTTTTCATCGATAGTTATTTTTTTGTCTACGACATTTAATGTTTTCATTGGGCATCTATTCATTGGTTGACAGATTTTACAACCATGACATTTTGCATAATCAATTTGAGGAACGCGTTGACCGATGATACCAATATCATTTAGATTTGGTTTTACACAGTTATTAGGACAACCCCCAACTGCAATTTTGAATTTATGAGGGAGTTTTACATCTCTATATCCTTTATAGAAACGTTGATGAATTTCTTCAGATAAAGTAAATGTATCAATTAAGCCATATTGGCAAGTAGTACCTTTACAAGAAACTACAGGGCGAACTTTTGAGCCTGTACCACCTGTTTCAAGTCCTGCATTTTGCATTAGATATTCGCGCAATGGTTCAATATTATCATATGGAACGCCTTGAATTTCCACAGTTAATCGGGATGTCATTGTTATTTCGCCACTGCCAAATTTATCTGCTGCTTCAGCTATAACTTTGCTTTCTTGAGCTGTAATTTTACCATTTCTAGTGATTACACGACCATTGAATTTATCTTCTGTATTTTTGTCTTGAAGGAAACCTAGAGCTTTTACAGCTTTTATTTCTTCAGGTGTTAATTTAGATGTAGTTTTTACTTTTACATCATTGAAGAAAAGACCACCTTCAAGGGAAAGTGTATTTGTATAACCTAGATGTCTTAAGCGATTTTGTAAGAAATATGCACGTTTACCTTTAGCACATACTAAAAGAAGTTTTTCGTCTTTGCCGATACCTTCTATAGGTGCATTTACTTTTGCTAAATCTACATATTTAGCACCACGAATACTAGGAGCTAAACCAGCATCAATTACACGATAATCTTTTGCTTTACCAGCTAGATATTCAGCAGGAGTGATACTGATTAATTTATTGCTTAATTTATTTTGCATAATATGAACTGTTTGTACAAATGGATGAATAGCTGTGGAGAATGGAGGAGCATAACAAAAATCCATACATTCACATTGTTCAATAGTAGCATCTAGGGAAATAGCTGTTACAGCGATATCTACCATTTTGTCTACAGCACCGCTTCCAAGTGCTTGGAAACCTAAGATTTTATGTGTGGATTTATCTACGATTAATTTGGTGATGAAAGAGCTTGCATCTGGATAATAATGAGCTTTATCATCAACGACTGCCATTACAGTTTCTACATCGTAACCAGCATCACGAGCAACTTTTTCATTAAGACCTGTTCTTGCACAGTTTAGTTCTGGAAGTTTTACAATACCTGTGCCTAATACGCCAGGATAATTTTTAGGTGTATTATTTAAAATTTGAGCTAAGAGTCTGCCTTCTAAGTTGGCACTAGAACCCATTGGAGACCATTGAGCAGAATGTGTCATTCTGTTGGAAACCATAGCACAATCGCCAATAGCGTAGATATCAGGCAAATTTGTTTGTAATTGTTCATTTACAAGAATAGTTCCTTTGAACATTTCCATACCTGTATCATTCAAAAAGGCAGTATTTGGTCTGATGCCAACAGATAAGATTACTAAATCTGCACTTAATTCACCAGCGGAAGTTTTGAGTGCAGAAACTTTATCATCACCTAAAACTTCTTGAGCAGCAACGCCAGTTAATACGCGAATACCATGTTTTTGTAAATGTTTTTGTACATAACTAGCAATTTCGGGGTCAATAACATTAGGCATGATTTGTGGAGCAAAATCGATAACTGTTACATCAACTTTTTGAGCTAGAAGATTTTCAGCAACTTCAAGACCGATAAAGCCACCACCAACAATAACAGCTTTTTTTACTTGATTGTTAGTAACATAATCTCTTATATTTACAGCATCATTAGGAAGGCGCAAAGAGAATACACCTTGTTTTTTTATACCTTCAATAGGTGGAGTGATAGGTGAAGCACCAGTAGCAATAATTAATTTATCATAAGCATAAGAAGCTTCTTCATTAGTGATTAAATTTTTAGCGATAACAGTATGATTATTATTATCCACAGCAATAGCTTCTACATTAGTTAAAACATTCACGCCTGTCATAGCAGCATATTTTTGTGGAGTATTAACAATTAGACTAGAGCGGTCTTCGATAAATCCTCCGATATAATATGGCAAACCGCAACCAGCATAAGAAATATCACCATCTTTAGCAATGATTGTGATATCTAAATCACGATTTTCTCGTTTTAATTTTGCAGCTGCTTTCGTTCCGGCTGCAACACCGCCGATAATTAGTATTTTCATAAGCGGATACCTCCAATAGAATATATACAATTTATTCTAAAATATAGATAGATTAAATTATATTTATTTTAGCACTTATATAAGTAAAAGTATATGAAATTATTTTAAAATTTATAAAATTTTTGTTAAAAGAAAAAGGCATAAATATTATGCCTTTATGGAGAGTAAGCATTTTTATTTAATTTTGGTGATGAATTGTTCAGGTATATAATTTAATAGACGACTAGGTCTACCTGAACTGGAGAGAAATAAAGCTTTTTTGGCACGAGTGATGGCTACATAGAAAAGACGTTTTTCTTCTTCAGTAATAGAGCCATTGCGTGTGCTGAAATATGATGGAAAAATATCATCATTCATGCCAGCTAAAAATTCATAATCAAATTCTAAGCCTTTTGCTTGATGAATAGTTATAATAGGGATTTTAGGATGAGAAGAAGTAAGAGCATCTAAATCTGTATTAGATAAACTAGCATATTGTAATAATTCTTTGATGCCATTTGTTCCTCGATGTGAGTTGAGTTCTGCTTTGGCTAATCTAAATAAATTGCGAATATTTTCTAAGCGAACAGCTCCATCTTGAGTTGCATTGGCTTTATAGATATTCACTAAATCGAATTCTTTAACGATTTGAGTGATTAGATTTTCTAAAAGTAGATTGTCGTTTAAAATACTATGCAGTTTTTGGAAAATTTGAGCTACATGAATGAATTTATTTTTTTGTTTATTGATTAATTCACTGCGTTTCTTAGCTGTAGGAATAATTTTATCTTCGAGCAATTTGTGCAATAATTCCCATGTAGCAAAAACATCATCTAAAGAGTTATGATTAGATTTTGTTTCAAATTGAAAATGATTACTTAGAAATTCAAGTTTATGATTAGGCAGATTAGGATAAAAACGACGAACTAAATCTAAGGTATCAAAATTTATATTAGAGAAATCTACAGGTTTTAAGTTATGTTTTAATAGATTTTGATTGAGAATATCCATATCATAACCGCGAATATTATGACCTGTGATGATAGCATCTTGGATAAATTGACAAAATTCTTGAAGGACAAGCTTAGGATTTTCGCCATGAGTTTGTAAATATTCATCAGAAATATGATGTACTTTTTCAGAGTCGCCAACAGGTTTATCTGATTTTAGATAACGATTGAATTCCGCTATTTTTTTCCCTTTGCGAATTTTGATGGCGGATAATTGAATAATATTGTCTGCAAAAATATCTGTCCCCGTACCTTCAATATCAAAAACTATGATGTCTTTGGATAAATAAGCTGAAATCAAGTCAGAAAAAGGTTCATAGTTTGGATTTTGAAAATTTGCATTGATAAAATCAGATAGACGCAATCCATTTAGAAGATATTCAGTAGAAGATATTTGTTTGATAGTGCGAATACCAATATTAGGAATTAGATTTATTAATATTCGTTGTAAGCTAAGATAATCATTAGGATTGATAAGATATTTCATAATGGATAGAACATCTTTTATTTCTTGACGTTTGAAAAAGCGGATATTATCTATTTGAATGAAATGGATAGGAGCTTCTTGATTTTTTTGATTATAAATATTGGCTAGATAATTTAGATGTAATGTTAAGTTTTGTAGATAATTGTTTTGACGAACTAAAATAGCTATTTGTGTAGGTGTTTTTACTAGAGGTAATAAATTTACGATATTTTGAAAAATCCATTGGGCTTCGTTAGCTAGGGAGTTTGCTTGTTTTAATTCTATTTTATGACCGAGTTCACTGCTTTTTGAAAGTAGATTTTTGGCATAGGAATGAAGGATAGTTTCTTTGCAAAAAAGATTTATCAAGGTATTGTATGCCATTTCTAAAAGTAATTTTGTAGAGCGATAATTTTCATTGAAATTAATAATTAAGGGGTTATATTTTTTAGTGAAGGCAGTTAAGATTTTTTGAGGATTAGAGCCACGCCATTCATAAATAGTTTGAAATTCATCGCCACAGAGCATGATATTATTAGCAGGAAAAAGTTTTTCGAGCATAGTATATTCAAAAGAACTAGTGTCTTGCATTTCATCAATCATGATACATTTGTAGCGTTTTCGCCATGATGAGCATATATTTTCGTCTTGAAATAAACGATAAGCATTGGCGATTAAATCTTTGTAATCTAAACCATGCATTTGTTGTAAAGCCAATTCATAGTTGATGATTATATTTAAACCATCAAATTGAAAAAATTTCGTTAAATTATCATTTTGTTGTTGATTGAATGTTTTATTGAACTTCAAATGTTGATGATAAATAGTGGTATAATCGGCTTCGATATCTTCGGTATAGATATGTTTTAAAGCTCGTTCTTGCTTTAATTGCTCAATGCAATTTACGATATATTGAATATCTAAGGCTCTAGCTTTAGGAAAATTGGCGATAGTTTGTCTGATTAGCGTCTTTTGGTCTTCATCATCAAAGATGACAAATTCTTTAAATATTGTTTGTGCTTTTTTGGCGGTAGTGGTAATCACTTGGTAGGCAAAGCCATGAATGGTGCGAATGGTGATTTTATTTGCTGTTTCAAAATCTAATTGCGAAGTGATGCGATTTTTTAATTCTCGACAAGCTTTATTAGTGAAAGTTAAGCAGAGAATTTCATCAGCATTGGCACGATTTTTATTTAAAATATTAGCTACACGATAAGAAAGTACATTTGTCTTGCCTGTGCCAGCTCCTGCACTTAAGAGTATATTTTGATTTAATTCATTGATTACTTGTTGTTGTTTTTTATTGAAAGTAATAGACATGATAGACTCCTGATAAATTTATGTATATTTGTAGTTTAACATAAATAAAACCCCTTAGCATAATAATACTAAGAGGTTTTTAATTACATAGTTAAATTTCTATAATATGAAGTGATAAAGATACTAAATCCAATGATACCGGAAATAGAACCTATATACCAATAATATTTTATTTTACTAAGTGTAGTCAATGAAGATAATAAAATACCTATCTGCAAAAAGATTAAAGCATTACCAAAGTTAGTAGAAATCTCTTTTGTCAATAAATGACGTTGTTCTGCTTCCTGAGCTTTAGCTGTTAAAGTGATTTCTTCTTGCTTATATTGAGCAATTTCTTGTTCATAGATAGCTTTTTTAGCTAAAAGTTCAGTTTTTAAAGCATTATCTGTATCTTTGAGTTTAGCAAGTTCAATTTCAATAGTATAAAGTTCAGTTTCTAAAGTTGTTTTCTTAATCGTTTTTGCTTGGTAGTTTGACCAGTGGTTAAAAGCTTCATTTTGAGTAGTTACTACTTGGTTGCCTAGACTTGCAGCTTTGAAAGAAGCTAATGTGCCGACAACGGCTAAAATCAAGGTTGTAATTGCTACTAATAATTTTAAAGTTTTTGACCATGGCTTGTGGATAACTTCTTGTTTATATTCTGCTATAAAGTTATCATCTTCATCATTTAAATTAGTTTGTTGTTTCCTATCGGGGTCCATAAATCATCTCTTTCTTTTGTTTATAAATTTAATACATAGTTAATTATAACTTAAAACGATAAAAAATAGCAATCTTTTTATTTGTTTATAATTTAATTTTAATTTATTTGCTTAATAATTTTTTTTCAGCAGGAATAATGATTTCTTCATAACGGTCTACTTTTTTATTTAAACGTTCTATTACTATATTCATAGCATCAATTTGTTTTTGTAGGCGGTCGCGTTGTTCAATTAAGATATCTTTGCGAGCTTCTGCTGTATTTTCTTGATAAAAGAGATGAACATAATCAATCAATGCTTCGATTTGAACGCCAGCAGAACGCATACATTTTATAAATTCAATCCAATTACATGATTCTTGGTCAAAATCACGAATACCATTTGGCTTGCGTGGTACAGGTGGAATTAAACCAATACGTTCATAATAACGAATAGTATCGGGGCTGAGATCGTATTTTTGACTTACTTCTTTAATAGTCATATTATCACGTCCTTGTTAAGTTTTATACTTAAGAATATAATAGCATTTGAAGTAAACTCTAAGTCAATATTAATTATAAAAAAAAGGCTTTTAAATATTGTATTTAAAAGCCTTTTTTTGATAAAAGATCTATGAAAAACGTATAAAAATTAGAAAATAGTTGTTAGTAGTCATCAAATAGGCAACATATAGGCAACAAAGTATAAATTAAATAATTGCTCATATTAAATCAATAGCTTTTTTTAATTGTTCGATTGTTTTATGAGTATAAACTTTTTCATTTATAGTTTTTCCTACGTGTCCTAATATAAGATTTTTTATATTTTCTTTTACATCTGCGTTATCTAATAAGGTATTACATGTATGTCTTCCATCATGGGGAAGATGATTTCTAATAGCTTCAATATCCGATTTATGCCATTTAGAAGCTAATGTAGAATAAGTTAGTTTCTTTTTTCGAACATTACCTATAATTAAGTATGGGTTATTAAATTCAGTAGATAAATTATAGAAATATTTTATAAATGGATAAATTTTTTCTGCTATAGGAATACGTCTATTTGTTCCCATAACTGTTTTTGCTCCACCAATCATATATTTCTTATCTAAAAAAACATTATCTCGTTTGATATCTAATAATTCGCTAGGTCTTAAACCTGTATAACATAATATTAAAGCTATTTTTGCAACATAATCTTCTGTATTATCCCATAAAATATGCAATTCTTTTTCAGTAAATGGTTTATGCAGATTACTTCGTACTTCTTTTGGTAATTTTAAAAAACTAGCATAGTTTCTATCTACTAGATTAAAAGACATTGCATATTTATATAACAAACTAAATAGATTTTTTATAGATTTTTTGCTTGAATAACTAAGAGATAAATGATCAATTATTTCTTGTACATGAGCAGTTTGTATATCTTTAAATTGCATTTTATGCAATTTAGAACATCGTTTATATGCGGCTATATAATATGATTCTATTTTTTTATTATCTTTAAATTTTTTTTCTGCGAACATATTATAGAGTTCTTCTAATGTATATCTTCGTTCTATGATATCATAAGGATCTTTATTATATTCTGCTAAAGCAATTAGTCCTTCATTTTTAGTTTTAAATGTTCCTAGAACCATACGAATTTGTTTTCCATCATCAGTCCAACCTTTTGTAACTTTAACGATCCAAGGTTTTCGTCGCTTGCCAGAAAGCTTGGATACAGAACCATATCCATTTGGTAATTTCATAATAAATTCCACCTTTTATTATTTTAGAATTTATTTGATTAATTTTATTACATAAGGACAAGCGAAAAGCTTGTCTTTTTTTATGCACGAAATAAAGAATAAATTATATTAATCAATTTAAGTAATATCAACCAAATAACTTACTAAAGAACCCTTTTTTAGATTTCTTTAATTGTTCATTTAAGTTTTCATTTTCATCAATAAGGTCATTAATTTTTCTTTTTAATCTCTCATTTTCTAAATGTAAAGTTTGGATTATTTCTTGTAATTTATTATTATCATTCTTTGCTAATAATAATTCATTTTCTTTTTGTTTATTTACTTCAGCATATTGTAATCTTTTAAAGTGCATCGCTAATGCAGTTGGTGTACTAGCATTATAGTTAGCAAATTTATTACAAATTAGATTATCACTGGTATGACCGATTGCTGTAAAAATAAACAAACCTGAATCATACATAGTTTTTATTAATAAAGGATTGTTGAAATCCAATAAATCGTATTTATTTCCACCACCACGAATAATACAGATACAATCAACAGATTCCGTTTCATAAAGCTCTTTTATTTCTTTAGCAATATTCTCCGCAGTAAGGGTTGTAAAACGTTCTTTTATTATATAATTTGTATTTTTTAATATTGATTTAAAATCATGATATCCTTTTCCTGTTTTATTATTGGAAATAACTCCCATATATCGAATATTCGAAAAAGAATATTGCTTATATTCTGGTGATATATCCATTTTATAAATTTCATCGTACCAGGTATCAATTTGTTGCTGATACTTGGTTTTTTTTCTTGTAACATAGATTGCATCAGCCAATAATTGAATTTCTCCATGTCCTTTATATATAGATAAACTACCTGTTACTAAAATTCTAGTATTTTCTAAATCATCATGAAATGGCTTATAATATACTACTCTTAGTTTTTCTGTTCCTTTTACAGAATCAGTCAAATATATAACAGTAGTAGTATCTGACTTGTATACAGAATAAACATCACCTTCAAATTTATATCTAGTATTAAAGTTTTGAAAATCAATTTTAGAATCTATTTCTTGAAATAAGTTTGTTAAATTTGTAGAAAAATGTCTTAAGTATTTTAATTGTTCAGGAGTAAATCTTGCATATCTTAAATAATCATTATAATCTACAATATTCTCATCAAAAAACCATACTCTATTAGTAACATCATAACCTGCAACATTTTTATTATTAATATTAAAGAATTTCTCATTATATTTTCTGTTTAAGTCTTTTATTGCATTTGCATATTTTCTATTTGAAGTATATCTAATCATTTTCTTCATCCTTAAATAGCTCAAAATAATGTTTTCTAATCCATTCACGTACAGATGGAGATAAAAATTTTTAAATTGCTATCTTGTTGTCTGTATTTTTTTTTGCATTATTGTCATTTTTTTCTTTATGTTTGCGTTCTTTTTCATAAAGTAAATAATTTAAAAATTGTTCTACTGAAGCTTTGGTTTCAGAATCTGCTGTATTTAATTTAGCTAATAAATCATTCTCATCAATATTTTCTGGCTTTATAACATTTGTTCTACCTAATAAATAATCAATACTTACATTGTAAAAATTAGCAATTTGTATTAATAGTTTATAATCTGGAGAACGTCGACCTGTTTCATATTGACCATATCTTGAAGTAGAAATTGATAACAATTTAGCTAAATCTGATTGTTTCAAACCATTATTCATTCTAAGCTCTTTTAATCGTTTAGATAACATAAAATTCACCTCATAACAAAATTATATACAACTTTTTGTTATACAACAATCAGTTATATAACAAAAAAATATATAACTGATATATATATAACAAAAAGTTTATTTTTTTATTGACAAACAACAAAAAGAATGATTAAATATAAACATAAAGTTGTACAACAAAAAAAAATAAACAAAAAGAATTAAAGGTGATAGAATGAATATCAACTTAAAAGAAATGCGAAAAAAATCAATGTTTACTCAGAGAAAAGTTGCAGATTTAGCAAATATAAGCATATCCTATTATGCAATGTTAGAAACAAAAAAAAGAACACCATCTGTTAAATTAGCACAAAAATTAGGCGAAATTTTGCAATTTCCATGGGAAGAGTTATTTAATACTACTAATGATATAAAAAATAAACGAATATCAAAAAATTTAAGTATTGATGACATTTGTATACTCACTAAAATTGATAAAAACAGATATATTGCTGTAGAAAATGGATTAGAAACACCTACAAAAGATGAATTGAATTTATTAAAAACTATTCTTAATTTTTAATGGGACAGTCCCATAAGATAACATTATAAAAAATTAACAAATAGTTGCACTTTTATGGGACGGCACAAGCTAAGCTAAAGCTAATATAAACTAAATTAATATAATAGCTAGCTTAGTTAACAAATTGTAAACACTAAAGCATTTGGTTTAATTGCCAAATTAGTGTTTGGCAGTTAATCAAAAGTGAGGTGAGGTGTTTTTATTTGAAAACAAGACGAATGGTCAGCAAATTAATCTACGATAGTGAAAGATTTTTAAAAATGTCTGTATCTGCAAGAGATTTATATACTTATCTGATATTACACGCAGATGATGATGGTGTTGTAGAAGCAGGTACAGTTCTAAGATTAACAAAAGGAGCTGATGATGATTTAAATTTGTTAATATATAAAAATTTTATAACAATGTTAGATCCTGAAAATAAAGTGGTCTATGTTAATGATTGGCTTTTACATAACACCATACGAGCTGATCGAAAAACAAATAGTGTATATAAGGATTTGTTATTAAAAATCTTACCAGATGTAAAAATGATAGAGAAAAAACCACGAGCGGATAGAATACCAAAATTAGAACAGCATAATGTACACTCACCTGAACTTGAAAATGAGATTATCATTGAAAAAGAAGAAGGTATTTCAAATAAAATATTAAATCTTTTTAAGAAATATAGTATTGATGAAAACACATTAAGAATATTTCAGAAAAAATTTAATGATGATTTAATTTTTAAGCAGTTACAAAATTTAGAGATAGAAATAAAACGAGGTATTAAGATAGAAAATATATCTGCATGGCTTTTTGTAGCCTGTGATAGAAACTATCCCTTAAAAACACAAGAATATAAAAATTTATCCAACAAAAAACGAGAAGAAAATACTAATAAATCTCAAAAGCAATTAGAAAAACAGCTAAAATTGTTAGAAAATGAAGCAGATTAAAATTAATATAGCACTATTTTTGGTATAAAAAATATGTATTATTTACACAAATAGGAGCAGTATTTTATGATTGAACCTAATCTCATTAATGATTTACCTGATATGATACAACTAGCTATTATGTCCATTAACAAGCCTCCTAAAGCTGTAGCTTTAGAATTAAATTGTTCTATAAGTGCAATATATCAAGCGTTACATGGCAAAAGGACTTTGCCTGCAAAAAAAATGAGAAAATTTGCTGAAAACAATTTTATAGCAGCTGCAAGCATGGCTATGCAGGCAACGGGCTTAAATAAACTATTTAGATATCGTAAAACGGATAGACACATCCAAGCTCGGCTTTTAGAATTAAAAATTTATGACAGAAAAGCTGATGAAGCAATGAATAAACTCCCAGAGTTACTTTTTAATAAGAATAGTAATAAGGATTTGTCTGAATTGGACAAAAAAATTCTCTTACAATCTATAGATGCCATGATAGAAAGAGACAATATTTCTCTAAATTTGTTTATGGAATTAGATATTAAGTTTAATCTTGATTTAGTAAAGAGAATAAAAAAAGCCCGTTTTGATGAATAATCAAAACGAGCATAAATAAAAATAATTCTAATGTAAGTATATACCAAGAAAGGAGTGTATACAATGATAAAAAGAGAAATTCCTAAAAACATTGAAGCAGAAGAAGCTATTCTTGGAGCTATATTTATAAATCAAGAAGCAATATATACAGTTTATGAGCAACTGAATATTGAAGATTTTTATAGAAAAAGCCACAGAACAATATTTAAAGCTATGCTTGATTTAAATGCTGCAAAACAATCTATAGATAGTATTACATTAACAAATTACCTAATAAATATTAACAAACTTGAAGAAGTTGGTGGTATAGCTTTTATAACAGCTCTGCCTAATAAAGTGCCATCTACTGCTAATTTAAACCACTATATAAGCATTGTAAAAGAAAAATCTATGCTTAGAAATATAATTAACATAGCGGAACATATGGAAAGTATGAGTTATGATAATGAACAGCTAGATACTCCAGAAATGATTTTAGACAAAACAGAACAAATGATATCTAGGCTAACAAAAAAAATGATTGTAACGAAAGTAGACAATATTCAAGGTCAAACATTAAAGGCTTATATGGATATTGAAAATATTATTAATCATAAAGATGAACTATTAGGATTAGAAACAGGGTTATATGACTTAGATAATTTTCTACAAGGTTTAAAAAATAGCGATTTTATGATATTAGCAGCTCGTCCAAGTATGGGAAAAACAGCATTTGCTTTAAATATAGCTAGTCATTTATCCATAAAAAAAGATACACCTGTAGTATTTTTTTCATTAGAAATGTCATCTAATCAATTAATTCATAGAATTTTTTCTAGTCGTGGATTAATTCCTCTGTTTAATTTAAAATCAGGAAATTTAGATGATGCACATACACAAAAATTAATAAAAGTATCCAACAAACTCTCCCAATCAAAACTAATAATAAACGATGAAATATCGAATTTGATGAGTTTACGCTCAATATCAAGAAAATTGAAACGAGAAAATGATATTAAGCTTATTATAATAGATTATCTCCAACTACTGGAAGGTACTCGTCGTGAGAATAGAAATCTAGAGATATCTGAAATATCTAGAAGCTTAAAAATTCTTGCTAAAGAATTAGATATTCCCATAATTGCCCTTTCTCAGTTATCTCGTAGTGTAGAATCTAGACAGATAAAAAAACCTATGTTAAGCGATTTACGTGAATCTGGTTCATTGGAGCAAGATGCAGATATTGTAATGTTTCTCTATCGTGAAGATTATTACAATCCTGAAACTGAAAATAAAAATATAACTGATGTGATTGTAGCAAAAAATAGAAATGGACCAACAGGAACTATTCCAGTATATTTTCATAAAGAATACGTAAGATTTCAAGATTTGTTAAAAGACTAATAAGGAGAGTAGATAATTATGTGTAAAAAAGCAAAAGTAACGATAAAACGTGCAGCAGAAATATTAGGAAAATCACAGCAATTTGTTCGAATTGGGCTACAAAGAAAAATTTTACCATTTGGAGTAGCTATGCAGATGCCAGGTAAGACAACTTATACTTATCACATATCACCTAAACAGTTCTGTGATTATGCGGGTATAAAAGAAGAAGATTTATAAGTGAGGTTTTTACCATGACAAATCGTATTAATCCTAATCCAAACTACTATTCACTTAAAGCAAAAAAAAGACAACATGAGGTTGAAAAAAGAATGGCATTATTAAATAGAATTAAATCAGAAGCTGACAAGAATAATATGACTTATGGAAAATATAAAGAACAATTACGAAAAAAGGGATTATTATAATGATTTTGAGAGTTTTTGTTCTTCTATTATTAATATTTTTTTATATAACATTTATTGAAGTTCCTACACAATATAATAATCATTTGGATGGTAATTTTGTAAATATACAGCAGTTCTTGATGCAAACAAAAATGTAATTCAATTTAGAATAACAGTATATGATAATAATAATACACTTTTAAGCAATATAATTTATGATGAGGAAGATTTAAATGAATAAAGTAATATTAGCAGGACGCCTTGTGCGTGATCCAGAACTACGTTATACACAAACGGGAAAAGCAGTTGTAAGCTTTTCTTTAGCTGTAAATCGTAGGTTTAACCATAATCAAGAACAAACAGCGGATTTTATTCCTATAGTTGTTTGGGATAAATTAGCTGAAGTATGTAATAAACATTTATTTAAGGGCAGTCAAGTCTTGATTAAAGGTCGCATTCAGATTCGCAGTTATGATGCACAAGATGGAAGTAAACGATATGTTACAGAAGTTATAGCTCAAGAACTTGAATTTATGGGTTCAAAACCTACAGCTTTAGAAAGTAAACCTCTTTCACCACAAGCTCAAAATTTTGGACAAGAAGTTCATCCAGATGAAGAAATTCCTTTCTAAAATTAGTTTAAATAAAAAAAGAGGAAATCTTATGAAAACAGCTTTAACAAAAGAAATTGAGCAATCTTTAATTTTTGCAACAAGAGCTAATGAACCTGGCATTTATGGTGCATTAGAGGTAACTTTAGGAGAAGGTTATGGAACAGAACGTATTGATTACATGACAATGGATACAAAAAATATATTTCGTTGTTATGAGATAAAAATATCAAAAAAAGATTTTTATTCTAAAGCTAAATTATCTTTTGTAGGTGATTATAATTACCTTGTATTAGCACAAGATGTTTATAACGAAGTCAAACAAGATATTGATATTAAATTTTATGGAATAGGAGTATATGTTTACAATGGATATGATTTAATTTTAAAGAAAAGAGCTAAACAAAAAACGGTACATATAGGACAAAAAATTGACCTAATGTACTGTATGATACGGAGTTTGAGTAGGTATACAATAATGGAGGCTTTAAAAAGTGATTAATAAAAATACAGTGATTGCCCAAATGATGAATATGCTAAATATAAATGATGATAAAGAAATTATTGGTTATATAACAAGTGTTATATATGATGATAAAGAAGTTCGTTTTTTAGTAGATGGAGAAGATACGGATATTATTTGTTTATATTTAGCTTTAACTGGAATATTAGCTGATAAACAAAATTTAAATATTCATGATTTTTTAGAAAAAGTAGATGTAGCTTTATCCCAAAATGTGAATATTGATATATTTAAAAAGAAACAAGTATAATATGTTCGATTTCGAACATGTTTAAAAATAAGAAAAGAGGTTACTAAAATGATAATAAAAGAGATTAGAAAGTTTGCTGATGAAAAAGGAATTGTTTTACCTAAAAAAGCAACTAAAGAAGTATTAATTCATACAATTCAAGTTGCTGAAGGTAATAATAGTTGTTATGCTACTAAAAAAAATTGTTATGATAATTCATGCCTTTGGTATGAAGATTGTAGAAAAACTTTTAAAAATAAAAAAAGCCATGAATAAATTCATGACTTTTAATTAAACTACTAAAATAATAATATATTTAGTATAATTCTATCCTATTTCTATAAGTTTAGCAATAAAAATTTTAAGAGGTGTTTTTATGAGAAATATTGATTTGATAGAGTGTGCAATGCGTAGATTAAATTTGCAATATGATGTTCCTTTTAAGTTATTAGATGGTAAAGAACTTTATAAAATTATAAAAGAAGATAATAAATTCATAAAAGAAATCAATTTATTGTTCTGTAATGAATTTACACATGGAGAGTTTAAAAAAGATAATAAAAGTAGTTTATTCAATATTTTGTTTGGAAATAAGATTATATGTAAGAAGTGTGATAATTTAGATTGGATAAGCAAATAACAGTAAGAGGCATTTTAGATGAATAATAATATTTGGAGATGACATAATGATAATTTATTCTTTAATAAATATGAAAGGTGGAGTAGGGAAAACTACTATTTCCACAAATTTAGCTGTAGAATTTGCAAAAAAAGGACTTAAAGTACTTTTTATAGACAATGATGAACAAAGTAATAGCTCATTATTTTTTGATGTCGTAAATAAGAAAATGACGCTGACAGATTTATATATTAATCCAGAAATTAGCTTAAAAAAGATATCTTATGATACACAATATGAAAATATCAAATGTATTCCAGCAGGGTTAGATTTAAATGATATTTTAACATTATATTTAAGTGATGATAAATATGCGTATAAAAATATCGATAAAAGGTTTATTTTAAAAAATAAACTTTTAGAGATAGAAGATGAATATGATATATGTATAATGGATAATCATCCTGGTATGACAGTTGCAACTTATAATGGTTTGATGGCTGCAAATAAAGTTTTAATTATAACCACAACAGATATATACGCTATGCAAGGTTTAAAAGCAATGTTAGAATATTTTTCTTCTATTAAAGAAGAAAGAAAAAAGGACGATATTTATTATGATGAAAGTATATTAGATAAGAGTCTAAATTTAGAGGGTTGTTTAGTCAATAAATATATTTATAATCCAAATTTCACAAAGCGAAAAGAATATAACTACTTGAAAACAAATATTCGTATGGTTCCAAGAAATAAAATGTTTTTATTAGATAAAGCAGTTATTGAACATAAAGCAGCTGTAGAAATTATGCCAAAATCTAACTTTGCTAAGGATATAAAACGATTAGCAAATGAACTTATAGATAATATTATTAAATAAAGTAGGTGTAATTATGAAAAGTTTAAGTGAAGCTTTACGAGGAGCTAGTCAAAAACAAAATATGAATTTTGTAGATGAAAATAAAATCTATTATAAAGATATAGATGAATTATATCCTAATCCACATAATGAAAAATTTTACAATAGAATAACAAAAGAAAACATACAAGATTTAAAACAATCAATTTTGACTTTGGGTGGTATTACTAATCCTCTTACTGTTACAGAACATAGTGATGGAAAACTATATATTGTATCAGGCAACAGGCGAAGAGAAGCAATTAAACAATTATTTGAAGAAGGTTTGATAAAAGATAAAAAAGTTCCTTATAAAATAAAAATATTTCAAAATGAAGAAGATGAACTAAAAACCATAATTTTACTCAATACTCAACGTAAAAAAAGTATATTTGAAGAAAGAAATGAATATATATTTTTATTTGATATGTTCAAAAAAGAAAAACAGATTATGAATATATCTGGTGATACTAGAGATTATGTAGCTAAAAAAATTGGTATATCACCAGTAATGTTACAAAGATATTTAAATTTAGATAAATTGGCAATAGAAATTCAAAATGCTATAAATAATCAAGATATATCATTTTCTGCTGGAATTGAGTTTTTAGGAGTTGACAAAGATACACAGATAAAAATTTTTAATAAATTAAAAGAGGAAAACAATTTAAAAGTAGGAGCAATTAGATTATTAAAAAAAGAAAGTTCAAAATCTAATACAATAGATAATAATTTATCAGATGTAAATAATAATTTGGTAAATACAGATAATGCTATAAATAATACAGACGAAGATATGTTTATTGAAGAAAACAATGCTTTATCTGATACAAGTAATGATGCAGGCGAAGATATGTTTATTGAAGAAAACAATGCTTTATCTGATACAAGTAATGATGCAGGCGAAGATATGTTT
>OGZV01001238.1_pt1 | contig 24556 bp, 27 predicted proteins | sample 1576861 | NCBI WGS metagenome assembly OGZV01 (sample SAMEA3541501, study PRJEB24748) | human gut metagenome | biome: human gut; feature: human-associated habitat; material: faeces | place: China | collected 2012
TTAATTGTTCTAAATGGGGAAATGAAAATACAAATTATGGACTTGGAGTTAAATTCTCGAATAATGGGACGCTTGAAGATATTTTTAATGCAGAAGTTGAAATTTGTAAATATTATGGAGTTGAATATATTGACATGACCCATAGTTCTTTTATTAACCGTAAAAATATTACTAATGTTCTTCCGGACGGAGTTCATCCATCGTTAGAAGCCCACGCTGTAATGGGCAAAGAACTTGCGAAAAAGATACAGTTCTAAGCAAAGAAGGTGAAAGATAATGGCAAACAAAACTAAATCGTTAGGGCTTACAAAACCCTTAGCTGAAGAAGATTATAACGTTAAAGACTTTAACGACAACGCTGATAAATTAGACGATTATGCAGAAACAACAAGTGAAAGCATTGCAAACCTGAAGGCAAATATGGATAACCATACACACAGGTTAGAGGGAACAAGTATTATTGGAGTTTTGCCTATCAGTAAAGGCGGCACAGGGGCTACAACAGCCTCTGTTGCTGCTAAAAACTTAGGTGTGGACAACAAGGCAGATAAGGAGCACACGCACAGTATTAATGATATTGCAGAAAGCGATACAAAAAAAATTATGACAGCCGATGAAAGAAGTAAACTTTGGCAGATACCTAAGTTCTGTTATGTTATTGCTGCAAACGATACAAATGAAAGTATTAAAAAGTACGCTAACCAAAAATGCACGGGCAAAAACGATGAAGATACAATACGTATGTTTATAGACAGTGTTCCGGCAGGCAGTACAATATATTTGTTGCCAGGAACTTATAAGTTTAATGCACCATTGGTTATTTTTAAGGCTGTCAATTTGATTGGTTCAGGAGCTTTAACAAGGTTAATTAATGTAAGCAGTGGTTATATACTATCTATCACAAGCTCTTTTGTTTCTGTACAAAATATGCAATTAATAAGATATACAAACGAAATGGAAGACAAAAGTAACAATTCTCTTGTGGAATTTTATTCTCTTCACGATGAAACATTATCTGATATAAAAATAAAAGGATGTATATTTGATTATAAAAACGGGGAAGAAAATGCACAAGGAAGCATCATTGCAGTAAACAACCCAAACAGCCTTAATAACCTTATACAGTTAAGGATTTTGGAAAACACTTTTGTTTTGAACGATGACACATTTACGGGGTGTGTTATAGATTTGTCGAATGTGCCTAGTAGTGTATCAGCAGTTGTTGGGGCAAATGTAAGCACACAAAGCATAAGCATTAAGATAAAAGACGGAAAAGCTTTGTGGACGTATGGACAAGACACAACATTAAGATAGTTTAGAGGAGGCAGAATAAAATGGAAAAATTTTTTAATATGTTTAGTTAAATTATTGGTTTTGTAGGTGGCATTTTAAGCTATTGTTTTGGTGGCTTTGACATATTATTCATTACATTAATTTGTATGACAGTTTTAGATTACATAACAGGGGTGCTAAATGCGTATATGTCAAAAACACTAAGCAGTGCTATAGGGTTTAAAGGCATTATTAAAAAAGTAATGATATATACAGTAGTCGTTTGTTCTGTAATGCTTGGAAAAATGATGGGAGAACAACTGCCTTTGCGAGAAGTTGTTATAACTTTTTTTGTGGCCAACGAAGGATTAAGTCTTTTAGAAAATGTAAGTCCCTATTTACCAATACCAAGCAAGCTTAAAGATGCTTTATTGCAGTTAAGAGGTGATAAGAATGGAGATTAAAAGAAATATTACAACACAAAATTTTAATAACGGCTCTGTTAGTAGAATTAAGTATATAGTTGTGCATTATACAGGTAACAACGGCGATACTGCTTATGGTAATACTAAATATTCTAAAGAGTATAGAGGAGCATCAGCTCATTACTTCGTCGATGAAAATAGTATTTATCAGTCGGTAGAAGATAAAAATGTAGCTTGGCATTGTGGGGCTAATAGCTATAAACACCCTTATTGCCGAAATAGCAACAGTTTAGGCGTAGAACTTTGTTCAAGAAAAGACAACAAGGGTAACTATTACTTTATGGATAAGACTGTTGATAATGCTGTTGAGCTTGTAAAAATGCTTATGACTAAATACAATGTACCTATTGCGAATGTAATCAGGCACTATGACGTTACTGGCAAAAATTGTCCAGAACCTTTTGTAAGAGACAATAAGGCTTGGCAGGCATTTAAAAATAGATTGGAGGAAAAAGTAGTGAAGCAAAATATTAAAATCAACGAAAAAATTAAGACTGTAGATGCTATAAATAAAGACGGCTATATATACATTAAGATTAGAGACTTGTCAGATATTGTGAGTATCGGTTACAACAAGGAAACTAAGTTAATTAGTGTAAGTGTAAAATAAATACACAGTTGATTTAAAAGGTGCAAAAATGCACCTTTTTTTATTGCAAAAAAGATAATATTATGTTATTATTACAACACAATGCAATAAGGAGGTAATTATATGCTGTTTAAAGATTACAAAATAGGGTTTGCGGATGCTGAAAAAGAATACCTACGAACACCCGAAATATTTAAGGATGCTTTTTTTGATGTAAATGGAATTTTAGACGAACTTATTAATAAATATAAATTTATGTTGATCGGTAAAAAGGGAGTGGGAAAAACAGCATATAATGCTAAATTACAATCGTTATCCGACGAAAATGATAATTTTTTTGTAGAACCTCTGCAGCTTAATGATTTTGAATTTACTACATTTGCTAAGATTAAAGTAGATGATGACTTATCTGGGACAAAAAAATATAAAGACGCATGGGAATTCATAATTTTACATAAGTTATATAATATACTATTTAAAAAAATGAAATTTTGTGAAAACCAGCATATTAATGAAAGAATAATTTTTTTAAATAAAATAGGATTTCCTATAGACTTAGATTATAAGGAAAACACTACAAAGTTATCAAAATTAAAAGTAGGAATAAATATAGTAAACTTTGATTTGGAATTTCAAGATAAATTTCAAGAAAAACCAACAACTTTCCTTGAAAGATTAAGTAAAATAAATAAATACTTAATTGATGGTTTGAACGGGGATCTAATTTTTTTTGATAGAAATAAAATTTTTTTAACAATCGACGGCGTTGATGATATATTAAGAATGAAAAAATTTAAAAATGAGATAATATTAGGTTTAATTCGTTGTATAGACAATTTGATTTTATGTTTTGAAAGAAATAAAGCTCCAATAAAAATCATATTACTAATAAGAGAAGATATTGTTAATCAATTAACAGACCCCGACTTAGCTAAAATTAAGAGAGACGGGTCAATATCTTTGGATTGGAGTAGAAACTTAGAAGGATTAAAAGGACTTGTAAATCTAAGATTTAAAATATCAGGTGTAAATGATAACGAAGTGGCAAATTGGTGGGAAAGCATTTTCCCTAAACATATACAGAAAAAAGAGTCATGGGAATACGTCTTAGATTATACACTATATAGACCAAGAGATATTTTGCAATTTCTTAAGACTTGTCAAATATTATACCCGGAGAAAGAGAGTTTAACTTATTCAGAAATTCAAAGTGTATTAAATGAATATTCAACAAATTATTTTATTGAAGAAATGAAAAATGAATTAACTGGATTTATAAGAGAAGATTTAATTATAGCATTACCGACAATTTTGCAAAAATTAGGTTCTCGGTCTTTTTACTTAAATAAATTTTACAATATAGCAATGAAACAACCAACAATAAAAAAATTGAGTATAGATGAGGTAAAATCATTGCTTATGCTATTATACACCGTTGGATATGTTGGACAGCTACACCACATTAACAGAAAAGGTAATACATCTGTCATATTTAAATACAGAAGTCCGAGAGTTAATATAGATTATTCATTAGAATTTATTACTCATCGAGGATTGTTTAAAGGACTTGGAATTGCTGATAATTGATAAAATATCTTATAATAATAGAAAAGTTGGACTTTCCGAACCTGTCTGTCAAAAGCCCAACTTTTGTTGCAATTATATAATTGCAATACAAACGTTTGTATTTATATCATATGCAGAAAAGCAATATTTATTACTCTCCCTCTATATATTATATATTAATAACTTAAAAAAAGCAATATAATTATTAGAAATTTAATAAAATAAACTTTTCAAATTAATTTAATGTTGCTTTTTTAACACCAAAAAGGAGATTGCCTATTTCAAGCAATCTCCTTTTTATAAATATACAAAATATAAAATTTTTATTCACTCAAACTTTTGTAAAAGTAGGGCAATTTAAACCGATTTTGAGTAAATAATTCAGTTATCTGTTTATTCAACTCAGTCTTTAAGCCCTGAACTTACCTGTTTTTGGTGTACTGGTTACCATAAACATAGCATCACCAAATGAGAAAAATCTATACTTTTCTTCCACAGCACACCTATAAGCATTAAGCACATTTTCTCTTGTAGAAAAAGCACTGACAAGCATAATGAGTGTTGATTCTGGCAAGTGGAAATTAGTTATAAGGCAATCTATGGCTTTGAATTTATAGCCTGGGTAAATGAAAATGTCTGTCCAGCCACTTTTAACGGGTATAAAACCATCTTCTTCTGCTATTGATTCCAAAGTTCTTGTACTTGTAGTACCTACAGCAATAATTCTACCACCGTTAGCCCTTGCATTATTTATAATATCAGCATTTTCCTTATCAATCATATAAAATTCGGAGTGCATTTTATGGTCAAGAATATCATCTTCCTTAACCGGTCTAAATGTACCAAGACCAACGTGAAGTGTAAGTTTTGCTATTTTTACGCCTTTATCTTTAAGCTGTTGAAGAAGTTGTGGAGTAAAATGCAAACCGGCAGTTGGAGCTGCTGCTGAACCTTCATTTTTAGCATATACAGTTTGATAACGGTTCTTATCTTCCAATTTCTCCTTAATATATGGAGGGAGTGGCATTTGACCAAGTTTATCTAAAAGTTCCTCGAATATACCGTCAAAATGGAACTTAACAACTCTATTACCTTCTTCAACAATGTCAATAACTTCTGCTTCTAAAAGTCCATCACCAAATTCAATAACGTGACCAACTCTGGCTTTTTTACCTGGATAAACAAGGGTTTCCCAAGTATCGTCAGTAAGTCTTTTCAAAAGGAGAACTTCAACCTTAGTGCCAGTATCTTTTCTAGCACCAATTAATCTAGCTGGTAATACCTTAGTTTCATTTAAAACTAAACAATCTCCTTCATTAAGGTATTCTGTAATATCTCTAAAATGTTTATGCTCAATTTCTCCGGATTCTCTATCCATAACCATAAGTCTTGATGATGACCTATCTTCCAGTGGAGTTTGTGCAATAAGTTCTTCAGGTAAATCAAAATAAAAATCTTGTTTCTTTAACATAACTTTCCTTTCTATTTAACTTCTACACCTGTATAGTAGAATTTAAGTATATCAATATAATTTTTCCCTGCTTCAGCCATAGCTTTAGCACCATACTGGCTCATACCACAACTATGACCATAGCCTTTTCCTGTAAGAGTAACACTATCTGTACCCTTTGTAACAGTAAAGTTTCTTGATGAAAGACTACCATCAGCAGAAACATTAAATGCTGAACGAATTTCTTCCTTTGTAACAGTTTTTGTACCTAAGTTACCTTTGAAAGTAAGTGAAGTTACAATTCCGTTTTCATTATATCCAGCAACAAGGTCTGTTACTGTTCCTACGCCATAGCCTTTTTTAGATGCAATATTTGTTAAATCAGTATATGTAAATATTCTTTCCCACTTCTTACAATCCTTTTCGTAATTGTCTTTTTTACCTACAAGATATGGAAGGGCATTGTTCCATACATCTTCAGAGGAAAGAGTTGCACCACCATCAGAAGAAAAATAAACTGCATCTATAAGTTTATTATTGCTATAGAGACGTTTTCCTAATGTACCCTGAACAGCAGTTGTAGAATTTGGGTATTCATTATTTATACCATTGTAAGATTGACAGTGAACTGTATCACAAAGGTCATATACTCCATGCTTTCCAAGAGCATTTGTTGTATATGTTCTTGCTGCAACAGACTGTGCTTTCAAAGCTTCAACCGGCCAACTACCAGGCATTTCAGATGGTACTACACTATAAAGATATTGCTCCATATCCAAAAAATTAATAGGAGTAATTGTTGCGTTATTTACATACATAGCAATTTCGCCACGATATTTTGCCTTTGTCAAGTTTACAACATCATTATTTGTAGAAACTCTAGCAGATGCATTACCATCAACAATAAATTTATTATAGCCATTTACAGATAAAACAACTGCATTTGCACCTGTAGTAACCTTAGTCATACCATTTTTACTTATTTTGGAATCAGTTGTAATATATATGGTCCATCCTTTATCTGTAAGAACAGGAATGCAACTATTTCCTATGTAGTGAAACAACTGCTTTTCTGCTAAATTATAAGTTTTATAGTATTTATCAATAGAATAGTAACTTTTAGATATTGGCTTCACAACATAACTTTTACCAAGTCCAATAGCATTTTTTTCGCCATTTCCAATAGAAACCTTTATTAAACTATCGCTTATACTAATAGACGGAGAATTTTTAAAATATTTCTCAAGACCTACTTTTACTGTCTGTGCATTTGCAAAAACTGTTGAAAAAATACAACCGGCAAAAAGAACAGCAGTAAAAACCAACTTTTTCATATTTTCACCTCTTTAAACATAATTGTCTATAGTATAACAAATTTTGACCAAAAATGCCATAGAAAATACACAAAAATAAAAAAGCACGGTGTAAAACGTGCCTTAATTTTAATCAAATTCTCTTTCTACAAATTTTTCTCCTTGTTTTAAATATTCTTTTCTTACTTCTTCTGTATTTTCAACAATTTTACAGATAATATGAGAATATGTAGTAAACATTACTCTTACGTAAAATTTCTTTTTAACATTATCATATATTCTACCACTACTTGAAGTGCCGTTGGCTACTGTATTTACACTATTTGCAATATACCCAACTTTCTTTAACGGAAAATATTCGCATCTTATTGCTTCACTATCATAGGCATTGTCAGGTTCTTTTACACACTTTATTAAGCTACCGACAGCAAATACACTTTTACCATAATAGTGCTTAAATCCTGTAATTGTGACAAATGTTTCTTTCATAATTAAAACCTCCTGAAATTTATTTTCTTTTTCTTTACAATTACATTGTAATACATCTATTGTCCTATAATACGTACTTTTGCAAAGAATTTAAAAGGACTAGCAAATATATTAGAAATATGTTATAATACTAAGAATTGAGTTTTGATACGTTTAGAAAGGAAATAAATATGAATAAGAAAATTGCCTTTATTACTCTTGGCTGTAAAGTTAATTTATATGACACAGAAGCTATGGCAGAGCTTTTTACAGAAAAGGGCTATGAAGTTGTTGATTTTGAAGAATATGCCGACGTTTACCTTATTAACACTTGTACAGTAACAAATCTTGGTGATAAAAAATCAAGACAGATGATTAGACGTGCAAAGAGAATTAATCCTAATTCTGTAGTTGTAGCTACAGGTTGCTATGCACAGGTTGCAAGTGAAGAAGTAGCAAAAATTGAAGGTATAAATATTGTTATTGGCACTAAAAATCGTAGTGAAATAGTTGAAACTGTTGAAAATTATGTTGCTGAAAACGGTGTAGTAAACAATGTTTCAGACATTATGGGCGAAAAAGAATTTGAACCTTTACAGATTAGCAGACTAACAAACAGAACAAGAGCATATATTAAAATACAGGAGGGCTGTAACAGATACTGTACTTACTGCATTATACCTTACGCAAGAGGGCCAATAAGAAGCCGTAAACCAGAAGAAGTTATTGAGGAAGTTAAAAAGTTAGCCGAAAACGGATTTAAGGAAGTTGTTTTAACTGGTATACACGTTGCAAGTTATGGTCTTGACTTAGGCAATATAACTTTAGCAGACATTATTGAAAAAGTACATTCTGTAAACGGTATTGAACGTATACGTTTTAGTTCTATGGAGCCTTTAGCTATTGATGATGATTTTGTTGCCAGAATGGCTAAATTGCCAAAGGTTTGTGACCATTATCACTTATCTTTACAGAGTGGCTGTAACAGAACTTTAAAGAGAATGAACAGAAAATACAATGCCGAACAATATGCTGAGGCTTGCGAAAGATTGAGGAATGCTTTTCCTAATGTAGCCATCACTACAGATATTATTGTAGGTTTCCCAGACGAAACAGAAGAAGATTTTAAGGAATCTCTTGCTTTTGCTGAAAAAATGAAATTGGATAAAATACATACTTTCCCTTATTCTCCTAAAAAGGGCACTCCAGCTGCCAAAATGAAAAATCAGATTTCTGGTGATGTTAAATCACAGAGAAGTAAGGAAATGATTGCTTTATCTGACAAAATGAACATTGACTTTTTAAATAACAATATTGGAAAAACTGTTCCTGTACTTTTTGAGGATATGGAAAATGGTTTTTGGCAGGGACATACTACAAACTACATCAAGGTTTTAGTAAAATCTGATGAAAATCTTAACAACAAAATAGTTGATGTAAAATTGGACAAAATACATGGTGTTGAAATTGTTGAAGGTACAGTTGTGAAATAATTTCTATGAAATACCATTTTAATGAAAATTTCATTTGCATATTTGATGTAAATGTAGTATTATAAAGTAGAAATATTAGTTGGTCGTATATATTTTTAAAGGAGTGTGATGAATATGAGTAAGAATTTATTTGAAACTCAAAATTTTAACAGCTTAAAGGAAGCTTTAAAAGATATTAAGCCTTCAGATTCTCAGAGTACAGACAGAAGCCCTGTAAATCAGACTTTGTGCGAAGTTTATGAAGCTATGCGTGATAAGGGCTATAACCCCGTAAATCAGCTTGTTGGTTACATTATTTCCGGTGACCCTACTTATATCACAAGCTATAAGGACGCAAGAAAGAAAATGGCTAAAATTGAACAGGACGAGCTTTTGGAGGAAATTATAAATTATTATATTGAAAATAATTTATAATTTGTTGTAAATATGAGAATACTAGGATTAGATTTTGGCTCTAAAACTATTGGCGTAGCAGTGTGCGACCCTTTTGGCTGGACTGCTCAAGGATTGGAAATTATCAGACGTGAAGAAGAAAATAATTTGAAAAAGAGTATTGCTCGCATTTCCGAATTGTGCAGAGAATACGCCGTAGAGAGCATTGTTTTAGGTTTACCTAAGAATATGAATAATACAGAAGGTGAAAGAGTAGAAAAAACTCTTGCCTTCAAAAAAAGACTTGAAAAGGAATTGAAATTGCCAGTAGAATTATGGGATGAAAGATTATCTACTGTAGCAGCAGAACGTTCCCTTTTAGAAGCAGATTTATCCAGAGCGAAAAGGAAAAAGGTTATTGACAAAATGGCAGCGATGTATATTTTACAGGGCTATTTGGACTCAAAGCCTAAAAAATAGGAGATTATAATGAGCGATAGAATTGACGAAAATATAAATTTAGATGGTCTTGATATGTTTGAAGGTCAGGATGAAACTTTTGAAATGATTACAATGACTGAAGAAGATGGTACTCAGCAGAGTTTTTATGTTATTGACGGTATTGATGTTGATGACACAAGATATTTACTTCTTGTTAAGGAAGAAGATTACGAACTTGACGAACCTGAAGCTTATATATTCAAAGAAACTTCTACAGAAGGCGAAGATTTTATTTATGAACCTGTAGAAGATGAACAGGAATACAATAGAATTTTCTTACTTTTACAGGACGAAGATTCTGAATACGAAGTTAAAATTACAGAATAGTATTGAATATTTTGATTTCAACGTTAAGATATTTTTAGGGGTAGCTTTTTATAGCTACCTATATCTTGATGTTTTTCTGATGCCCAAATAGGGCTTTTTTGTAGTGCAAATTTTACTATTGATGATGAAAATAAATATATAAATTTAACATATAAAAATAAATTATGGAGGTGCAGTTTTGAGTACTAAAAAAACTGGCGATACGGAAGTAATTGCCGAAAATACAAAAAAAACGGAACAAAAACCGAGAACTAGAAGAACATATAATAGAAAAACTGTTTCTAATAGTGATGAAAAAAGTGTTCAGGAAAAGGTTTCTGAAGATAGCCGTAGTACAAAATCTATTGTAAAATCAGTAACTAGACGTGGCAGAGGTCAAAGAGCCGGTGGTGGAAAGAAACTTAAAGTTATTCCTCTTGGTGGTCTTCACGAAATAGGTAAGAATATCACTTGCTTTGAATATGACAATGAAATTCTTGTTTTAGACTGTGGTGTAGCTTTCCCAGAAGACGATATGCTTGGCATTGACTTAGTTATACCTGATTTTACTTATCTTTTGAACAATAGAGACAAAGTAAAAGGTATTGTAATAACTCACGGTCATGAAGACCATATCGGTTCATTACCATATCTTTTAAGAGATTTAAAAGTGCCTGTATACGGCACAAAACTTACAATTGGTCTTATTGAAGCTAAGTTAAAGGAACACAATTTATTAAATAGCATTGAAAGACATAATGTAAATGCTGGTGAAACTGTTAAAATAGGTGATAATTTTAAGGTAGAATTTATCCGTTCTAACCACAGTATAGCTGATGCAGTTGCCATGGCTATTACAACTCCTGCCGGTGTTGTTGTACATTCTGGTGACTTTAAAATTGACTTTACTCCTATACAGGGTGATATGATTGATTTACAGAGATTTGCTGAAATAGGTAAAAAGGGTGTTCTCTTATTTATGTGCGAAAGCACAAATGTAGAAAGACCTGGATACACTATGAGCGAACGTTCTGTAGGTGCTATATTTGAACAGATTTTTGACGATTCTGACGGTCAGAGAATTATGGTTGCTACATTCTCATCTAATATTGATAGAATACAGCAGATTGTTAATTCAGCAGTAAAGCATAGCAGAAAAGTAGCTGTTATTGGTAGAAGTATGACAAATGTTGTTAAAACAGCTATTGAGCTTGGTTACTTATCAATACCTAAAGGCACTCTTATTGAAATTGGTGAAATTAAAAATTATACAGATGAACAGCTTGTAATCATAATGACTGGTAGTCAGGGCGAAACTATGTCTGCACTTTCAAGAATTGCTCAGAGCGAACACAGACAGGTTGAAATTAAGCCAAGTGATAAAGTTATAATTTCAGCTTCTCCAATTCCTGGAAATGAAAAGAGTGTTTATAAGGTAATAAATGAGCTTTTGAAAAAGGGTGCAGATGTTATATATGAAGGTCTTATGGATGTTCACGTTTCTGGTCATGCAAGAGCAGAGGAAATAAAAGTTCTTCACGCACTTGTAAAGCCTAAATACTTTGTGCCAGTTCATGGTGAATACAAAATGCTTAAGTGCCACGAAAAATTAGCTACAGATTTAGGTATGGATAAGAAAAATGTATTTGTAATGGCTAATGGTGATTGCCTTGAGCTTAATAAACAAAGTGCTAAGCTTACACAAAATGCTGTTCCTAGTGGTCAGGTATTTGTTGATGGTCTTGGTGTTGGTGATGTTGGTAACATCGTATTAAGAGATAGACGACACTTATCACAGGACGGTCTTATGATTGTTGTTGTTGCTATGGATAAATACAGTGGTGAAATTTTAAGTGGTCCTGACATTATATCAAGAGGTTTCGTTTATGTTCGTGAATCTGAAGAACTTATGGACGAGGCAAGAAATGTTGTACAACAGGCACTTGAACAATGTGACAGACGTAGTTCAAATGAATGGGCATATATAAAGACACTTATTAAGGATACATTAAGAGATTACTTATGGCACAAGACTAAGAGAAGCCCTATGATTTTACCTATTGTAATGGATATTGAGTAATTATTTAGCAAAAGAGAGGTTTATATGAGCGATACACCAATGGAACTTGCCAGAGATATTGTTAATCTTATTATGGAAAGCGAAAGTTACTTGCGATATAAATCTGCTTTAGAACAAATAATAAGTACACCGGAACAATTAGAAAAATTAAAAGAAGTAATTTCACTTCAAAACGAATTTGGCGAAAAACGACTTCGTGGTGAAGACGATTTCTTTTTGGAAAGACACGTTTCCCAAAACTATTACAAGTTACTTTTAGATAAAGATATGAGAGATTTCTTTAAATATAGAAAAGAACTTGCCGATACTTTTGTTTCAGTATACAACACTATTGCAGATGAAAGTTTTGTAAAAACATTGGGAATTACATTAAGTTAAAATTAATGAGGGTGTGGATTAATTCTGCACCCTCTCAATATTAAGGAGATAACTATGCAATCTGGCTATTTTAAATCAGGTTCTGCCTCTATATACTATGAATTACATGGGGAAGGTGAAGAAATTCTTGTTCTTCTTCACGGAAATGGTGGTAACTGTAAAAATTTTAAAAATCAAATACCGTTTTTTTCTAAAAAATACAAAATTTTAGCAATAGACAGTCGAGGACATGGAGAATCTGGTTTTGGTGAAAATGCTATTTCTCTTGGAGCTATGGCTATGGATTTAGAAAATCTATGTGATTATCTAGGCTATAAGAAAATAAACCTACTTGGTTTTAGTGACGGTGCAAATATTGCAATGATGTTTGCAATAAAAAATCCGGATATGGTAGATAAATTAATTTTAGTTGGTGGTAATATTAAATTTTCCGGCTTAACATTTACTACAGGTCTTATGATAATGCTAGGATACTTATCCAGTTGTATATTATCTAAAATTGATAAAAAACTTACAGCTAATAAAGAAATGTTTGCTCTAATGGTGAAAGAACCTAATTTAAAGCCATCTATGCTCAATGTAATAAAGTCTAAAACATTGGTAATTAACGGTAATAAAGATATGATTAAAATAAGTCATGCTAAACTTATTACTAAAAATATACCTAATGCAGAACTAAAGATTGTAAATGGCGACCATTTTTATTTATTTAAAAACCCTGATGAATTTAATTCATTGGTTATGGAATTTTTACAGAAATAAATAAGCAGGAGATAAAAAATGAGAACAGAAGAAAACAGGAAAAAAACAGATAAAAACAGAAAAATTATTTTGGGAACAGTTTGTGGAGTTATGCTTATTACAACAGCTGTAGCCGCAGCTAAAATTAAAGTTGTTGTATCTGAGGATAATGATTTAGCATCAAGAAGTAATGTAAGTCTAATAGCCAACGAACTAACTACAGAACCTGCAACAACTTCTGTATCTACAACTACAGAAACAACCACAAATTCTGATTTAGAATATAGTTATGTAAGCGAAGGTGGTAATCCATCTAACATTGTTTCTGGTCATATGGTTGATGGTCAAAACTATGAATCTGTTGAAATATTACCTACGGATTCTCCAACAGACGGCTTTGTATATAACAATCAATACATAGTTCTAAATATGAGTATGAATGATGTATTCAGCCGTTTTGGAAAGGGTATGACATTATATCAGATTGAAAAAGCTGCTGCTGAAAACACTACAAAAACTGAAGTAGAAACTGTATCAGGAGAAGAAAATACAGAAGTTGTATCTGAAGACAATGTAGAAATAACAACTCATGATGTCAGACACTTATCTAACATAACTATGACAGATGACAATTCTTATGAATATAATGGTTTTACTGTTGTTTCATATAAAAAAGATGGTGCAGAATATGTAAAATCCGTAATAGTCACTGACCCTAAAATCAAATCTCCTGTAGGTTTATCTTTTATTGGCAATCCTATTTTTGATGTTACTGGTAGATATGGTGCTCCATCTTCTGTTGATGGTAATTTATATATCTATAATGTTACAAATAATACCTATATGTTTTTCATTTGTCCAGAAGGTAATATTGAAGCATGGGGTATTGCAAGTAAATAGAAAAAACAAGAAACAAGCCGGTATATTTTGCCGGTATATTTTTTGTCATTAAATTCTGTATATAAAATGTATTTGTTGCAAAAACTCAAATATGTGATATAATGTAGATAGTTTTATATAGGAGGTACGTTTAATGAACAACGAGCAAAATATTAATTCAGCAGATATTGTTATTTCTGATGATGTTATTGAAAAGATTGCTAAAACTGCTACCCTTGAGGTTGATGGAGTTGTTTCTGTAACTACATCACTTAGAACCGACCTAATTGATAAAATAAGCAAGAAAAATCATAATAGAGGAGTAAGTATCATTAAAGAAAATGATGATATTTCCATTACTATTTCTGTAGTAATTTATTATGATTACAATATAAATGAAGTTGCAAGTAAAATCCAAGACAAGGTTACTGATGCTATTGAGGCTATGACAGGACATAATTGCCAGATAGTAAACATAAATGTTATTGGAATTGAAACAAAAGAAAGTACAACAGGAGAATAAAATGAGTAGAAGAGACGCTAGAAGACATATTTTTAATTTAATGTTCCAAAATGAGTTTAATAAAGAAATCAATACTCACGAAAGCATTGAAATATACAGAAATGAATACGAAAACTTTGAAAGAAAAGATATTCTTTTTATCAAAAATGAATATACTGGAATTTTAGAAAATGTTGAAAAAATTGATAGTATAATTGACAAGTTTTCTATTGGTTGGAGTGTAGATAGATTGTCTACAGTTGATAAGGCAATATTGCGTATTGCCGTTTATGAAATTATGTTTGATGACGATATTCCTAATAAGGTTTCTGTAAATGAGGCAGTAGAGTTAGCCAAGGAATTTAGTGAAGATAAAGCACCTTCTTTTATAAACGGGGTATTGGGCAAGGTTGTAAGGTATAAGGAAGCAAATTAATGAAAGTTTATTCAGTTTCTCAAATTAATAACTACATAAAGAGATTATTTGAAAACGATGTCTTTTTGCAAGATATTTACATAGAGGCTGAAATTTCTAATTTTAAAGCACATTCCTCTGGTCATTTTTATATGACATTAAAGGATAGTGGGGCATCAGTAAATGCCGTAATGTTCCGTAGCTATGCTGAAAAGTTAAAATTTATGCCTGAAGACGGTATGAAAGTTTTAATAAACGGATATATTTCTCTGTACGAAAAGACAGGGCAGTATCAGTTTTATGCTCTTAATATGGAGCCAGCTGGAAAAGGTGCTTTGTATATTGCTTACGAACAATTAAAAGAACGTCTTGAACGTTCAGGTGTGTTTGACCCAAAATACAAGAAAGATATTCCTTCTTATCCTAAATGTATAGCTGTTATTACATCTCCTACAGGTGCTGCCGTAAGGGATATTATAAATGTTTCTGGTAGAAGAAATCCTAATGTTAAGATAGTAGTTATCCCTGTTCTAGTACAAGGAGATGATGCTGCTCCAAGCATAGCTAATGCTATAGAGTCCGTAAACAAATGGGGGCAGGCAGATACTATTATTGTAGGCAGAGGTGGTGGCTCTATTGAAGATTTATGGGCATTTAATGAAGAAATGGTAGCTAGGGCTATTTTTGACTCCAAAATCCCCATAATTTCTGCTGTAGGACATGAAACTGATTTTACTATTGCCGATTTTATTGCTGATATGAGAGCTCCAACTCCTTCTGCAGCTGCTGAAATAGCAGTACCTGAAAATGAAGGTATGTCTTTAGCTGTTATGAATAACTATAGAAGACTTAATTATTTGATGGATTCTATATTGAGTTCTAGTAAAAACACTTTACAAACATTATCTACAAAGCATTGTTTCACAGGATTTGCAGATAATATTTATGATAATGAATTGTACGTTTCTCAATTACAGAATAGGTTGCTAAATAAAATGCAAAGCAAGATTGAACTTGCAAGTCAAAACCTAAAGCACAGAATTGATAATTTAGAAAATATATCTCCTTTAAAAATACTACAAAAAGGGTATTCTCTTACTTATGATGATAGTCAAAAACTTATACGTAGTGCTAAAAATATTAACGTTGGAGATAAAATTAACGTAGTATTTAATGACGGCAATATTACTGCCACAGTTGAGGAAGTGAGGAACAATAATGGCTACAAAGAAAACCTTTGAGGAATTGCTAAATAGACTAGAAACCATTGTAGACGAAATGGAAAGTATGGATATTGGTATTGAAAAAGCAGTCAAGCTTTACAAAGAAGGCATTGAAATATCAATGCAGTGTTCTCAAAAACTTGAAAATGTTGAACAACAAGTTAAGATTTTAAAAGAAAAATCAGATGGAACTTTTAAAGAAAGTAACTTTAAACCTATGTCAGAGGTGTGATTATGAACTTTGAAAATAATATAAAACAATATATAGATGCTGTAAATAAAAAATTAGAAGGTTATCTCTCTCCTAAATATCCCGAAGATATTTATAAAGCTATGGGATACAGTGTTTTTGCTGGAGGAAAAAGAGTAAGACCTGTTCTTATGTTAGCAGCCTGTGAAGCCTTTGGTGGAAATATTAAAGACGTTTTACCATATGCTTGTGGTCTTGAAATGATACATACTTATTCCCTTATCCATGATGATTTACCAGCAATGGATAATGATGATTATAGACGAGGAAAGTTGACTTGTCACAAGGCTTTTAATGAAGGATTAGCCATATTAGCTGGTGACGGTCTTTTAACTTATGCCTTTGATGTTATGTTAAGTGATGCCTTAGAAAAAAGAGATTTTAAGTATGTCTATGCCACTAAAACTATTGCTAAATTAAGTGGTATGAATGGTATGCTTGTAGGTCAGGTAGTAGATGTAGAATCTGAAGGTAAAAAAATAGACGCTGATACACTTCTTTATATCCATGATAACAAAACAGCAGGACTTATTAAAGCTGCTTTGCTTGCTGGTGCTGCTATAGGTGGTGCAGATGAAGAAAGCCTTAAAATACTTGAAAAAGTAGGGTACAACATTGGTGTTGCTTTCCAGATTAAAGATGACATCCTTGACGTTACAAGCACAACTGAGGTTTTAGGTAAACCAGTTTTAAGCGATGAAAAGAATGATAAAGTAACTTATGTTTCCCTTTACGGGTTAGATAAAGCTCAAAAGGATTTTGAAACATTATCTGAAGAAGCCATAGAGTTATTAAAGAAGATTGATAATTGTGAGTTTTTGGTTGAATATGTTAATAAACTTATAAACAGAATAAAATAGGTGGGACTATGACATTTATACAAGAATTATTTCAAAATAAAATTATTGGTATTTCAATTCTTTCTTGGGCTGTAGCACAGCTTATAAAGATTATAATTGATTTGTATACTACAAAAAAAATAGACTTAAATCTTATTATGTCATCAGGTGGTATGCCTAGTAGCCATAGTTCTTTTGTTACTTCTTTAGCTATAAGCACAGGTATTATCTATGGATTTAACTCTGTCTATTTTTCAATTACATTCTGTCTTGCTATTGTAGTTATGTACGATGCGGCGGGTGTAAGACGTGCTGCAGGAAAGCAAGCTGCAACACTTAATAACCTACTTGATAGATTAGATATACAAGTTGACGAAAGATTAAAAGAGCTTTTAGGACATTCTCCTGTAGAAGTTACAGCTGGTGCTATCCTTGGCATTGTTATTGCTGTAATTGCTAATTTAGCTTTTTAGAAAATGAGGGATTACAATGTATCTGGAAAAAGTAAATTATCCCGAGGATTTGAAAAAACTCGATTTAAAAAAATTACCTATATTGTCTGATGAAATCAGGAAATTTCTTATTAATGCGGTTTCTGAAACTGGGGGACACCTTTCTTCAAATTTAGGTGTAGTTGAATTGACAGTTGCATTGCATTATTGTTTTAATTGTCCAAAAGATAAGATTGTATGGGACGTAGGACATCAATCCTATACTCACAAAATCCTTACAGGGAGAAAAAATGAATTTTCTACTTTAAGAAAAAAAGATGGGTTAAGTGGCTTCCCTCGTATTGGTGAAAGCGAGTATGACACATTTTCAACTGGTCATAGTTCAACATCTATAGCAGTTGCTTTAGGTATTGCAAAAGCAAGAGATTTAAAGCGACAGAATTATAATGTTTTGGCTGTTATTGGTGATGGAGCTATGACAGGCGGCTTGGCTTATGAAGCCCTTAATAATGCCTGTAAATCAAATACAAAAATGGTTATTATTCTAAATGATAATCAAATGTCTATTTCCCCTAATGTTGGTGCAATGAGCCAATATTTAAGCAATTTAAGAACTACTCAGAAATACCTAAATGCAAAAGATGATATTCAGCATAAATTAAATAGTATGCCTGTTATTGGAAAGCCTATTTATAATTTCCTTGATAAAACTAAAAATACTGTTAAACATACCATTATGCCTAATAATGTCTTTGAAGCATTAGGAATACGATACATTGGTCCTGTGGACGGACATGATATTACACAGCTTGTTCATGTTTTTAACAGAATAAAAAATCTCAAAGGTCCTGTACTTATTCACGTTATGACTAAGAAGGGTAAAGGATATAAGCCTGCTGAGATAAATCCTAGTGTATACCATGGTGTAGGTAAATTTGACAAAGAAGTAGGGGTTATTCAAAGTTCAGTTAGCCCTAAAACATATTCTAAGATTTTGGGCGAAAAACTGTTACTTATGGCTGCTTATAACAAAAAAATATGTGCTATAACGGCTGCTATGCCAGAAAGTACCGGATTAGGTCAATTTGCAAAGACCTATCCTGAAAGATTTTTTGACGTAGGAATTGCAGAAGAATATGCTGTTACTTTTTCTTCTGGACTTGCTGTAAGTGGCTATGTGCCTGTTTTTGCAGTTTATTCTACGTTTTTACAGAGAGCTTACGACCAAATACTACATGACGTATGTTTAAGTAATCTTCATACAGTTTTCTGTATAGATAGAGCAGGTATTGTTGGCAGTGACGGTGAAACTCATCAGGGTATATATGATATTTCCTTCTTACTTTCCATTCCTAATTTAGTTATATTAGCACCAAAAAATGGTAAAGAATTAGAAGATATGTTTGAATATGCTGTAAACAAGTTGAATTGTCCTGTAGCTATTAGATACCCTAGAGGAAAAGCTTCTGAAGTCTTAAATGATGTAAATACACCTATTGAACTTGGCAAGAGTGAAATTATATATGAGGGCACAGATATTGCTATTGTATCATTTGGTGCAATGATGGATGTTGCTATAGATGTAAATAGTGATTTAAAAGAAAAAGGCTATAATCCAACCCTTATAAATGCGAGATTTGCTTATCCAATGGACTCAGAATATATAAAAAGTTTAGCTAAAAACCATAGATATATCTTTACACTAGAAGATAATATTTTATCTGGTGGTTTTGGCGAGCATTTTACAATGGAAATTGTAAATAGTGGAGAAAAGAGTTGTTCTATATTTAACTTTGCTTTTCCAAATGCTTATATTGAACAAGGTTCGAGGGAACAGCTTTTTGAAAAATATGGAATGGACAAAGAACATATTTTAGAAAAAATATTGAAAAGGATAGAAGATTAACAATGCGTCTGGATTTATTTGTAAAAGACAAATTGAATATATCAAGACAAAAGGCAAGAGAAATTATAGAACAAGGTCTTGTAACTATAGATAACAAAATTATTACCAAACCTTCATATAACGTCAACTCTGATGCTAATATTAGTATTGGTAGTACTGAAAGTATACTAAAATATGTTGGCAGAGGTGGATATAAACTTGAAAAAGCTATTGAATTTTTTAATATTAATTTAAAAAATTTTGTTTGTATTGATATTGGAGCATCTACAGGTGGATTTACAGATTGTATGCTTCAAAACGGTGCAAAAAGGGTTTATGCTATTGATGTAGGTACAGACCAATTAAGCCATGTATTATTAGACGATAAAAGAGTAATATCTTGGGAGAATACAGATATTAGAAATGTAACAAAAGAAATGTTTGGTAATGATGTAGATTTTATTGGCTGTGATGTATCTTTTATTTCATTAACGAAAATTCTTCCAGAAATAAAGAAATTACTTAAGCTAAATTCTTTTGCTACCGTTCTTATAAAACCACAATTTGAGTGTGGACGAGAGTTTCTTAATAGAAGTGGTATTGTTAAAAATCCAAAAGTCCACAGAAATGTAATCAAAAACATTGTACAGGAAGCAAATAAAACAGGATTGTCTGTTGTCGGTTTGACAAATTCACCTATAAAAGGTGGAGACGGCAATACTGAGTATTTGCTATACTTGAAAAATGAAAGTAATCCAGTAAATCATATATCATTGGATGATATAGAAATTTTAGTAAAATCACAATTTGAGGATTGATTATTATGGAAACAAAAAAAATAGGTTTTGTCACAAATATTGAAAAAGACCCTACACTACAAGAAACAAAAAAAATGGTGGATTTCGTTTTAAAAAAAGGTTGTGAAGTATATGTTTCTGAAACATTTAGTGATGTTCACCCTGATGTAATTGCGACAAGCAGTAGTGAAATGTATAAATCCGTAGATTTTGTTGTAGTAATAGGTGGAGATGGCACCATTTTAAGAGTAGCTAGAAGTGCAGCAATATTTGATACTCCTATTTTAGGCATTAATTTTGGTACGTTAGGTTATTTGGCAGATGTTGAGAAAGTAAATGCTATTGATGCTATTGAAAAAGTGTTAAATGGCGATTTCACTATAGAAAATCGAATGATGCTTGAGCCATACGTTGAAAGAGGCTGTGTAAGTCACGAAATTAATTTAGCCTTAAATGAAGTTTGTATTACTAATTCTGTCTGCTCCAGAATGATAAAACTTTCTGTAGAGGTAAACGGGGAATACTTTGATACATTTAGGGCTGATGGTATAATTGTATCAACGCCTACAGGTTCAACTGCATACAATCTTTCTGCTGGTGGTCCTATATTAAGTCCTCATACAGAGCTTATGACAATAACTCATATATGTCCTCATACGTTATATGCTAGACCTTTTGTTATAGATGGTAATGACGTAGTAAGGATACGAGTTCAAAGTAATTACAATAACGTACAGATGTCTTGTGATGGACAAAGTACTGTTCAAATGAAAAATGATGATGTAATCGTAGTAAAAAAATCTCGATATGTTACAAGAATTATTAAAACTACTAATATGAATTTTTATGATATTCTTAGAAGAAAAATGGTTGAAGTAAGAATTTAAGACTTGGAGTAAGGTATGAAAGTAAAACGACAATCAAAAATACTTGAATTAATAAGAGAAAACGATATAGAAACACAAGAAATGTTGGCCGACCTTTTAAATAAAGCTGGGTTCAATGTAACACAAGCTACAGTATCAAGAGATATTCGTGAGTTAAAATTAACAAAAGCAACTATGCAATCAGGTAAGCAGAAATATGTTGCAACAGCAAAGGAAAGTTCTTTTGTTACGGAAAGATTGAATAGAGTTTTTAGAGACGGTATTGTATCTATAGATTATGCACAGAATATTGTCGTAATAAAGACATTAATTGGTATGGCAATGGCTGTTGCTGCTGCTTTGGACTCAATGGAAAATTCTGAAATTATGGGGACTATTGCTGGCGATGATACTATTTTTTGTGTTGTAAAAAATGAATCAAGAGCTATTAAATTAACAGAAAATCTTAAAGCTATTAGCTTAAAAAATTAGGTGAATTATGCTTGAAAAATTATATGTAAAAAATTTTATTCTCATAGATGAAATAGAGGTTGACTTTAAGAACGGTTTAAATGTACTTAGTGGTGAAACTGGTGCAGGTAAATCTATTGTTATAGGTTCTTTAAACTTCGTTTTAGGTGGAAAAGCTGATAAGACTATTGTAAAAAAGGGGTATGATACTGCAGAAGTATCAGCCCTTATTTATGTTGAAAACAACAATACTTTAAATATATTAAAATCTATGGATATTGAAATAGATGATGATAACTATATTTTACTAAAAAGAACATTTAATAATAAAGGTAAATCCTACTGTAAAATAAATGGTAGTCCTGCTACAGTATCAATGGTAAGAAATATTGCATCTCATTTAGTTGATATTCATGGACAACACGACCACCAGTCACTATTAAATCCTAAAAGCCATATCACACTCTTAGATAGATTGTGCGAAAAAGAATTAAGTGAACCTATGGCACAGCTGTCTATGTTATATAATCAATACAAAGAAATAACAAGAGTATTAAGAGAAATTGATATAAATGATAGGGATATTGCTGATAGAGTAGAATTATACAAATATCAAATTGATGAAATAACCTCAGCTAATTTAAAAATTGGCGAAGATGAGGAATTACATGAAAGACGTAAAATTCTTTCTAATAGCAACAAACTTCATAGACTTGTTGACGATTCGTTAAATTATATTTCTAGGAGTAGTGGGGCAAATGCTATGGATTGCATATCCTATGCTATTGATAATCTTAATACTATTGCTGAAATTGACGAAGATAAAACTGAGTTAGCTGATGATTTGCATAATGTATATGCCTATATGGAAGATATAATAAATAAATTAAGTCACTATGCCGATACTATTGAAAGTAATCCAGAAGAATTAAGTATAGTTGAAGACAGATTACAGCTTATATATGACCTAAAGAAAAAATATGGTAGTACTATTGAAGATATAAATAAATTTAAGGAAAACGTTGCTAAAAAATTAGAAAAAATAGAAAACAGTGAAGAACTCTTAAAAGAATATCTTTTGAAAAAGCAATACATAACATCAAAAATACAAAAGATTTGTTTACAAATTACACAAATTCGAAAAGAAAAATCTACTAATATAGAAAATAATATTAAAGATATTTTAAGGGATTTAAGTATGCCTAATGCTGAATTTAAAGTTACCATTGAACCAAAAGATGGTTTTGACAAAAACGGTTCTGATTTGGTTGAATTTATGTTTTCTGCAAACATATGTGAAGACATTAAACCACTTAGTAAAATTGCATCTGGTGGTGAAATGAGCCGTGTAATGTTAGCTTTAAAGACAGTTTTAGCTGATGTTGATAACATAGAAACTTTTATATTTGATGAAATAGATACAGGAATTAGTGGTAGAGCTGCCCAAAAAGTTGCTGAGAAAATGCTCATTGTTGCCAAAAAGCATCAAATATTATGTATTACCCACTTGCCACAAATTGCTGCTATGGCAGATTATAATTTTGTTATTGAAAAAATTGTCGAAAATGATACAGCTAAAACAATTATCCTTGAATTATCTCCAGATAAGGTGTATAATGAGATAGCTAGACTTATTGGAGGAACAGCTATAACTAATGTTACAGTTGATGCCGCAAAGGAAATGAAGATTTTAGCCAATAAATTAAAAGGAGAATAATTGAGTATGAAAAAGAAAGTTGTTTTATTACTTGCTGCAACTATGATAGTAACATCTCTTTCAGGTTGTGGAATGACAAAAAAAGAAAGTGAGGCTATGATTACTGATATTTCCAATGCTGATATGCTTAAAACAGCAGACGAAAAATCTCTTATTAATGCCGATGAAGCTGTAAAGGCTTTTTCTGATGCTCTTACAAAAGTTAAAGAAGAAAAAAATGTTACTATTGATACAACAACTACAACTAATTTAGGTGAAGGTGACAAAGCTGAAAACGCAGTAAATACATCTAAGCTTAAGAAAAATATTACAGATGACAAATCAACTGCAAGTGTTGAATTAACTAATGATTATTCTGGTCAGAAAAGTAAAGTCTCTGGATATTATGACGGAAAGACTTTATTCTTTGCATCTACAACAACTAACGAAAAAACTAAAAAAGACGAAACTCAGAAAATAAAGGAAGAAATGTCTTTTGACGATTTCTTATCTATTATTGACTCTTATAGTCTTAACTTATACGAAGAAAATATTGAAAAAGCTAGCCTTGAAACAAAAAAGGATGGTTCTAAGGTCTTCAAAATTGCATATAACCCTGAAAAACTTCAGGCTACAATGCAGACTAATATTGAAGCTGCAGGTCAATCTTTGCCAGATGGTCAGACTATGAAAGTTAATTTCTCTAATGTAGAAGCTAATGTTAATAAAGATGGTAATTTAACAAGTTTTGCATTCCGAATTGATGCAAAATATGTAAGCGATAAGGAAGAAAGTCCATATAACTATACTATAGTTGCTGATTTCACTGACTTTGGTAAAACAAAGGTTGATGTTGTAACAAAGACTGATGATTACAAAGACGCTTCTGAAATACAGCAGGAACAAGCTGCAGAAACAACAACTGATTCTCTTGAATCAGCACCTCAGGTTACTACTACAAACCAGCCTGACCCAACAGCAAAATAACTTTTTTTAAAAAAATTTGAAAAAATTTGAAAAAAAGTGTTGACAAAGTAGAAAATTGGTGGTATCATATCCCTTGCGTTCGGCGTTAAAGATACTAACGCAAGGGCATGCACGATTAGCTCAGTTGGTAGAGCAGATGACTCTTAATCATAAGGTCCAGGGTTCGAGTCCCTGATCGTGCACTTTACCTTTTATAATTTAATATGCACGATTAGCTCAGTTGGTAGAGCAGATGACTCTTAATCATAAGGTCCAGGGTTCGAGTCCCTGATCGTGCACT
>OGZV01001265.1_pt1 | contig 24131 bp, 19 predicted proteins | sample 1576861 | NCBI WGS metagenome assembly OGZV01 (sample SAMEA3541501, study PRJEB24748) | human gut metagenome | biome: human gut; feature: human-associated habitat; material: faeces | place: China | collected 2012
ATTGTTTCCTTCAAGGACTGAGAGGCCGCTTCCCAGTTAATAAATTAAATCCCAAGCAATCCTATCGTCCGCAATATCAATATCGTCACAAACAACGTAAAGATCGAAAGCACCGATGAAAACACCACCAGCTGTCCGGCAAGCTGTCCATCCGCTCCCGCCTGTTGTGCCATGATATAACTAGATACCGCAACCGGAGTTTGATATGCCAGCAGGCCTGACAACAGATCCGCATCCCTGTATCCCATCATAACGATCATCGGGATCATAATAAGTGGTAAAATCACAAGCTTGATCGTCAGTACCACTGATGCAACTTTTAAGTTTCCTTTTACTTTTGAGAAGTCCAGATCACCTCCTAGGATCATGAATGCAATCGGCGTTGAAAGCTTTGCCAGATCCTGAACCGTTGTATCCACTGCCGTCGGAAGTCTGATTCCCAACAGCGAAAATATAATTCCCAACACCGAAGATATGATCAGCGGATTCTTCACAATATCAAGAATAATCTTCTTCCAGTCTGTCTCCCTCTTTTCTCCGAAAATCGAGAGTGCAACTACTGCCAGAAAATTATACATCGGTACAAGGATCGCACTTAAAATCGCCGCCGTTGTTGTGCTTTTTGCTCCATACATATTCTGCACAACCGCAACTCCGAAGATTACGTAATTGCTGCGAAAGATTCCCTGAATCACGACTCCCTGCTGATTTTCCTGCTTCACAACCTTTGGAACGATCAGACAGAGCAGTACGAACAGGATCAGAAGTCCGCCTGCCGCCCAGATACACAGCTTAACCCTGCTGTGAATTTCTGCCCCGATGTCACTCTGATAGACATTATAGAATAACATACACGGCAAAAATATCTTAAAAACAATCGCGTTGGCCTGTTTTGTAAGCTTACGGTCTGCCAGAGAGGTATAATTGACTAACAGATATCCTAACACCATAAGAAAAAATACAGGTGCGATTACATTAAATGATACAATAATATTTTCCAATTTCCCTCACTTCTTTCATTCCCGGCTCTTTACACATGAAATACATACTCATCCAGACGTTCAAATGCTTCTTTCACTCTGCTAAGCGGCAGTGCTAGATTCATACGGATTCCGTATTCCTGATGGAACGGTCTTCCATCCTGCCATGCAACACCGACATCCCAGCCGGCTTTCAACAATTCATCCAATGACTTGTAATTCTCTTCACACCAGTCCTCACAGTCCAGGAACAACATGTAAGTTCCCTGCGGCTTGCTGACATTGATTCCTCTGTAATAGTCACGAATATGATTGACCGCATACTCTACATTTTCCGACAACACCTGACAAAGTTCATTCACCCAGGTATATCCTTCTGCCTCGTAGGCTCCGATCAGCGCATGCATGGACAGTACATTCATCGTATTATAATGTGACTTTCTGGATTTTGCCTCCAGACGGTCACGTAACATTCGGTTAAAGACAATGTGATAGCTTCCTACCAGCCCCGCCAGATTAAAAGTCTTGCTCGGTGCATAGAATGCAATCGTACGGTTTCTGGCATCCGGACTGATCGACTGTGTCGGAATGTGCCGGCTTCCTTTTAAGATCAGGTCTGACCAGATCTCATCTGCGATCACAACACATTCGTTATTCTTATATACTTCCATTGCCTCTTCTATCTCCCAGCGCTCCCAGACACGTCCGGTCGGATTATGCGGACTGCAGAAAACCGCCACATGGATGTTGTTGGCTTTTAATTTTGCATCCATATCTTCATAGTCCATGCGCCAGATTCCCTTTTCGTCCTTTTTCAGAGGACTATGTACAATCTTATATCCGTTCTCCGTAATGCATTTTGTAAATCCGATATAAGTCGGGCTATGGAGAAGTACCGCATCTCCCGGTGCCGCAAATGCTGTCAGTGCCGAGATCACCCCGCCTAATACTCCATTTTCATATCCGATATACTCCGGCATCAGTCCTTCTACATTATTACGGATCTTGTGCCAGCGGATGATCGAATCATAATACTCTTCCACCGGGCTGAAGTATCCATATGCCGGGTGTGCCGCTCTGTCCATAATTGCTTTCGGAATTGTCGGAACAGTCTCAAAATTCATATCAGCTACCCACATCGGGATTACATCGAATCCGTCTTTTGGCGGCTCAGGCGCAAATCCCGGATTCTTTCCCAAGCCATCCACCGCAATCGCATCTTTGCCATGTCTGTCTATTATTTTTGTAAAATCATATCTCATATTCTGTTCTCCTTTCTCATAAAATCCAAGACTTTTCCACATCATGCTTCTGTTCTTTCAGAACTTTTCCACATTGAGCATCTTATTTTTTTGAAAATGTCCACATTGCCTTGATCTGATCTTTGATATTGGCAAATGTCCATGCCGTATTCGTATTCTTAATGCTGAACGGATCATTTACCGTTACAGTGCCATTCTCATAGCCGGTCAGAACAATAAAGTGACCGATCTGAGTAAAGTTCCCCGGTCCCATACTGCAGATGACCGGATGTCCCTGTGCCAGTTCAGCGCTTACCTGTTCTTCTGAAAGCATGCCACCTACGCTGTTCAGATTCCAGTTCGCACCTGCCTCATCCATGAACCTCCAGTAGGTATTATTTTCCTCATCCACATAACCGTGTTCGGTTCCATATGCTGCTACCTTCGCCGGAGTAATGGATGCATCCTGATTCAGTCCTGCTGCCACCATTGCCATACAGGTCGGTCCGCATCCACTGGTCGCTACGATCCCCGTTCCATACGGTGCATATCCCCAGCGTTCATCCCATTGTAAAAGTTCCGGAATTTCTCCATTTGAAAGATCTTCCTCTATCGTATCTGCATAAGGCTTGTCCTTTTTCTTCTCATAATCTGCTACAAAATCTACCGTCTCTGCATTCTTGTCCAACAGTTCGATCACACTCTGTGGTACTCCCTGTTCCTCTGCCTGGCTGCGGACACGCTCTAACTTCTGTTCGGCTGTTTCCGTTGTTTTAGCTTTTTTTTCTTTCTGCCTTTTTGCCTTCTCTGCTTTTAATAATTCTTCCTGTTTCTTCTCTTCTGCACGCTCCTGATGAAGATAATAGCCAGTAAAAGCAGCAGTTATCACTGCTGCTATCACACCTGCTATTGCTATATATATGAAAATCCGATTTCTTTTTGCACCATTTGAAAGAGAAGTCTTGTTTTCTGTTTGCTGTTCTTCTGTATGATTCATCACTTTCATCTGTCAATTCAGTCCTCTTTTTTGAAAATCTTCAAAATCTTCTACATCATCTGTTCGAAAGAATTTTTCGACATCGCTCTTAATTATACAACAGCATGTCTGCAGATACAACTTAACTTTTTCTAAAAATTCTTCTAAAAATTCTTTTGCTGAATAGATACCGATCCTTTTTATTTATCTTTTTTCAATTTCTGCTTGCATTTTATCTTCAATCATGATATGATACATCTTGTCTTAAGGACACAACACAATATCGGGGTGTGGCTCAGCTTGGCTAGAGCGCCTGGTTTGGGACCAGGAGGTCGCAGGTTCGAATCCTGTCACCCCGACTTATGCGGGTGTAGTTCAATGGTAGAACACCAGCCTTCCAAGCTGGATACGTGGGTTCGATTCCCATCACCCGCTTTTTTCATGCCTGATTTTAATTTCATTCTCATATACAGATGTAAATACAAAAAACACTATATTCTATCCGAAAGAAGATGGAGTATAGTGTTTTCCTTTTTCCGATATTCTATTTTCTGTCATATTTCCTGTTATCGTTTTCCGATTCTTCTCATCCACATCAGAACAGATCCTATCAGGATATAGACATCTGCCAGATTCGCTGTTACATCACCTAATATCTTATGTTCAGATCTTATACCAATGTAATCTACGACTTTACCTCTGACGATCCGGTCATAAGTATTGCTGATGGCTCCTGCACTCAGCAATGTCAACGCTGTCTTATTCACCTTATGACCTTCCCGGAATGATTCTGCCAATGTCAGCATCAGGATCACTGCCGTCGTTATCACAGACGCTTTCTTTACCTTATCCGGTTCGGAATCCATGGAATTAAATGCAAAGCCTTTGTTGTATACTTTTCTGATCAGGACTTTTGTCCCGCAAAAGTTTTTTTCCTCTTTCTCACTTACATTTTCTTCTATGTACTGTTTTACAGCCATATCCAGACCAAACAGTGTTCCAACCGCACCCGGTATGCTTGTGTGCATCTATATCTCTCCCTGGATCTTCACGATATCTTCTTCCTGCTTTTCAATCTCTTCCTCGCGTTTTTCGATTTCTTCACAGAGCGTTACGTAATCCATGTCGGATACTTCCCCACTCTGGAACTTCTCATATACCATACGACCGATATCTGCAAGATCTCTTTCATTTGCTCTCTTTAAAGTTCGTACATTACTTTTGATCTTCTGAATCTCCAGTGTATCTCCTGTCTTCTTAGTGATGTCACTCGCAACATCTGAAACTCTTCTGCTGAATTCTTCAAAAAAATCTGCCATCTGTATCCTCTCCTTATCTCGTTCTTCTTTACAGCCGTCTTAAAATATCCAGTGAATGATACAGGTTCATCGTTCCATATCCCCACTGTGTATTTGGATATTCTATCGCCGGAAGCTTCTGCGCACCCATCACGATCACATTCCTTACCTGACTGGCTGATGCTCCACCCGCTCCCGGCTGATCACTGATCCACTTCATGATCAGTGCACAGCCACCTGCCGCAATTGCTGTTGCTGCACTTGAACCGGTGCGTTCTTTGAATCCTCCGCCCGGTACCGCACCGGTAACCGCTACTCCCGGTGCAGCATAATCCGGTTTGATTCTTTCATCTCTAGTATACCCTCTGCCTGAATTAATATCAACCGTATTCTCCTGACTGTTATAATAAGACACCGTCATCGTATGCTCCCCTCCTGCCGGTTCTGTAAATGTGGTATCCGGATTCGATTCCAGAAAATATACTTCTCCATCCAGAAACTCTTTCATGGGCAGCCACATATGAAACTCCCCCTTCGTCTGCATCACAGGCTTTACTTCTATTTTCCAGATTCCCGGTACTGCTTTCTGCAGCCGGATAAACACCAGCTGTGCATCGCTATTCTCCTGCAGAAGTCTGTACTCCACCGTAACAGCTGTCCGTTCAAAAGCAAATACAAAATCAAACAGATATCCCAGACGTACCGGAATCTGCCCGGTACGTTCTCCGGAAGGTGATGTGATCGACACTGTCACAATGTTCGGAAGGGTACTCCATAACTCCGTCACAAAACCCTTCACCCCTTCCCCTACCCTGATCTCCGCTGTCTGTATATTCTGTGCCTCCGTAAATGTTCCGTAATAATGATGTCTCTGCGCTGCCTCATTCCCGGTTCCCGTTACTACACAGCGGTTTCTCAGCAATGCATAGCCATCCAGAACTCCTGCAAGCAAAGAGTCACCATTATGCCCTCCGAAACTGGTTCCGATCGCCATACAGATCACAAGCGGCATCTCCCGTCTGCGGGCCAGTTCATTCAGATACCGAAGTCCGGCCAGGATATCATTTTCCTGATAACAGTGTGCATCTTCTGCAACAGCAAAAAATTCTTTCAGATATTTTTTTGCCGGCTTCAGCTTTACCATCGCGATCACCGCCTCCGGGGCAGCCCCAAGAAACTGTCCACTGCTTTCTGCACTTCCGGCAGCCACACTTGCAACAAATGTTCCATGCCCATCTGTATCTTCCGAAGAGATCAGTTCCTGCGGGCTTTCCGAATGCAGAGCCGCATTGATTCTTTCTTCGGTATACTCTGTTCCATACAGAAAGCCCTCCGGCGGATCCCCATCCTGAATTGTCTGATCCCAGATCCCCGCAATTCTTGTTGTCCCGTCAAGATTACGGAATACCGGATGGGTATAATCGATCCCCGTATCCAGGAAACCGATCATAATCCCCTCTCCCATAAGCTGCAGCGTCGGATAATTCTGCAGCGTAATAATTCCGGCTGCATCTAACGGCTGCATATCCAGAAGTGTATAGCACTTGGGGATCGCACCGTACCAGTACTGCCGCAAGGATAAGGGAAGTAACATCCGACTGTCTAACGACACACTTTTATATCCGAAATCCAGCTCCTGGATACACATCTTTTCCGTATCCACTCCTTCTAACTCATCTTCCCTGTATGGCGAGATAATAAAATCCCAGTAATCTTCCGATAATATCTTTTCTTTACATCTATCTTCCAATGAAAAAAGCCTTTCATATACATTTGTTTTATGTATATGAAAGACTTCGTGTCATTCATTAATATTTTTATGCATTTGTATGCTGGTTCAGCATACGCTCGATGATCTCCACAGATTCTTCGATACCATAACTTGCACTGTTAAAACAGATATCATAGTTCACAGCATCTCCCCACTTCAGGCCGGTATAGAAATTGTAATATTTCGAATGCTGATGGTCAATCTTCTTCAAAAGGCGTTCTGCTTTTTTATGATCTAGATTATTGACTTCCATGACTCTGTGTACACGCTGTTCAAAAGGAGCTGTAATAAAGATACTGATATGTGGAATATGATTATTTGCCAGTATCACATCCGCACATCGTCCCATAACAATGAAATCTTCTTCTTTTGCCCTCTTACATATCAGATCACTCTGATTAAAGAAGATTGCATCTTCTTTTGTCAGACCATGATAACGGTCAAAATCTTTCAGACGTTCTTTCAGCGTCCGTCCGGATCCCTGATATTTATTCTCAATCTCATTTGTTCCCAGATCTGCCACATCTACAACCGAATCTTTCTCCGCGTCCAGACGTCTCAATACTTCATTGAATATCTCTGCATCGTAATAGTTGATCCTGAGTGCATCCGCCAGTGCAAATCCAATATCGTTACCCGCACTTCCATGTGTTCTTCCGATACAGATGATCAGATGATCATCCTTTGAAAACTTCTGACGCAGGTTCGATGTATTTAGCTTTGCCCTGTTTTCATCCAGAATCTCTACTTTTCCAAAACCTGCCGGCAGTTCTGCGATTTCTTTTAATATCTCATCATATTTTCTCATCAGTCTGGATCGGTCTTCATCCTTACGGATCGTACGTGCCATGTTACTGATCAGCGCAAGCTCACTTCTGAGCAGATGCCCCTGTGGCTTTGTACGCATCAGCTTCACAAGACTGTCTACACAAGTACGTTTGTCTCCCGTAAAGGTACGGCCAAGAGAAGAACCTACACATTCATAGACTTCTCCGTCCAGATCATAGATCCGTTCCGCTATGTCATAGTATTTATTCTTATTTTCCATGTTCCGCACCTCCCCTTACAAAAAGAATACCAGCATATCTATAATAAATACCGGTACCAGACATGTCAGTGACCATACCATATATCCGAAGAACGATGGCATACGCACACCATTTTCATCTGACATAGATTTTACCATGAAGTTCGGCGCATTTCCGATATAGGTATTTGCTCCCATAAATACAGCTCCACAGGAGATTGCCTCCAGCATCTTAACAGGAACCGAACCAAGTGTCGTCACAACACCGCTCTTGAACCCAAGTGCTCCCGCCGTTGTAAGGAATACCAGATACGTTGGTGTATTATCCAGAAAACTTGACAGTGCTCCGGTTGCCCAGAACATTTCAAATGGTTTATTGATACCAAGTTCCGCACCATTTGCCTTCAGGATCATCAATGCAGGCTGCATCGTGATAAAGATTCCGATGAACAGAACCGCAACTTCCTGAATTGCCCCCCAGGTAAAATGGTTACGGATACGTACTTCTTCTTTTGTCGTTTTAAATGATAAAAATGCTGCCAGAAGGATGATCACGATCTCGATCACAGACGGGAATCCAAGCGTCACTTCTCCAAGGATATGGATTCCTTTTACCGTTCCGTCCGCATTCTGGAATGCAGACATACCAGGAAGCATTCCACTTAAAATTACAGCTCCGACAATCATTGCAACATATATCAGATTATGAAGTCCTACAATTCTAACGTGTGTTCCGGGCTCTCTGATATCTGGTTTTCTACCTTCCGCAATATCTTTTCTGTAAGCTCTTCTATCCAGAAAATAGAATAACGTCAGCAAAATGATCATGTTAAAGATCAGTATATGAAACAGCTTCAGGCTCCAGAAAAACGGAACACCACGCATGAATCCCATCAGAAGCGGCGGATCTCCGATCGGTGTCAGACATCCTCCCATATTAGAGATCAGGAAGATAAAAAAGATCATAATGTGACTCTTTCTTTTTCTCCACGAATTCATCTTAATAAACGGACGTACCAGAAGCATACTTGATCCGGTCGTTCCGATCACGCTGGAAAGCAGTGTTCCCAGAACAAACAATGCCGTATTGATCCTCGGTGATCCGGCAAACTCACCGTCAATTGTAATGTTACCTGCTACACAGAACAGACCGAACAATAAAATGATAAATGTCAGATAATCATTTACCACACATTCCAAAACTGTCTCTCCCATTGTAAACATTCCGTACTTTGCAGCAAACGGAACAATAAACAGTACCGACCAGAACGCAACTGCAAGCGGCTGATGCTTTTCCCACCAGTCCGGCTTGATCAGAGGCATAACGGCAATACTGAGCAACAGCCCTGCAAAGGGTATGCAGAGCCAAACTGGAATAGCTGATAATTCCTCCATTCCTTTCTCCTCCATTCTTCCTCAAGTAAAGTCTTATGTGTCATTGCATAATGAAAGCTGTCATTGACAGCTCTCTTAGCATTCTATATGTAAAATGTATTATTGAAGCCTTGGTACTTCCTGACCTCTCAACATTATTACCGGTCCTCCGGTTCCCTCAATATATTCTTTTGTGATAACAACCTCTCCAATATTGTCATCCTTCGGGATTTCATACATGATATCTAACATGAATTCTTCGATGATCGCACGAAGCGCCCTCGCTCCGGTATCTTTCTTCATTGCTTTTTTTGCGATCGCATGAAGTGCGCCGTCATCGAATTCCAATTTTACTTCGTCTAATGCAAGCAGTTTCTGATATTGCTTCAAAATTGCATTCTTAGGCTCTTTTAATATTTCCACCAGCATATCTTCACTCATACCCTGTAAGGTAAATACAATCGGCAGACGTCCCAGGAACTCCGGTATCATACCGAATACACGCAAATCCTCTGTTGCGACCTTTTTAAGAATCTCTTTGTCGTTATTGTATTTATCTCTCAGATCCGCTCCGAATCCGATCGCTGCCTGTTTGGTCAGACGTTCTTTGATAATTCCTTCCAGATCCGGGAATGCACCTCCACAGATGAACAGAATGTTCCTCGTATTCACTGTTGTAAGCGGAACCATTGCATTCTTGCTCGTTGCCCCGACAGGAACTTCCACATCACTTCCTTCCAGAAGTTTCAGCATTCCCTGCTGTACAGACTCACCGCTCACATCACGCTGACTGGAGTTTTTCTTCTTTGCGATCTTGTCGATCTCATCAATAAAAATAATTCCCTGTTCTGCCTTTTCGACATCATTATCTGCTGCCGCAAGCAGTTTGGATACAACGCTTTCGATATCATCACCGATGTACCCTGCCTCTGTAAGAGATGTTGCATCCGTAATTGCAAGCGGAACATCCAGAATCCTTGCCAGTGTCTTTACCAGATACGTCTTACCGGAACCTGTCGGCCCGATCATCAGCATGTTGGATTTCTCAATCTCAATGTCATCCATCGAATCCGTTGCCACACGCTTATAATGATTATATACTGCAACCGACATCACTTTCTTTGCATATTCCTGTCCTACCACATACTCGTCCAGTTTTGCTTTGATCTTGTGCGGAGCCGGAAGATTCCGGATATCTACTAACGGCTTGTATTCTTCGCCTTCTTTTTTCTTCTTGATCTTCTGCTGTTTTGGAATACTCTGCTCCATATCAGACATGTTGAATACCTGTACTCCCGGAATATTCATCAGCTGACTGTAATCGATCGGTCCGTTCGACATTGCATCAAAACTCTTCTGCATGCAATCATTGCAGACACAGATATGGTTCGGAAGTTCGATCATCTTCCCCGCAGCACTCTCCGGACGTCTGCATATAAAACATACTTTTTCATACTCATCATCATTTTGTTTCTTATCATCCGAATCTGACGTCTTCTTTGTTGTTTCTACTTCGACGTCTTCTACTTTTTCGATTTTCTGATTGTTATCGTCCTGATTGGTCATTATTCTCTCCTTCTTACTTTTTGTCGTATCTTTCACTCTGTTTTATCCTGGTTCTATGATTCTTCCTGGTTCACCAGTTCCAGAAATGTCTCTTCGGAAATAATCGGGATCCCCAGTTCATTTGCTTTCTTATTTTTTGAAGATGTGCTGGTTACATCATTGTTAATCAAGTAATTCGTTTTGGACGTTACCGATCCTGTCACCTTTCCTCCCAGACTTTCAATCAATTCCTTCACTTCGCCGCGGTTTGCAAAATGTGTTACGCTTCCGGTGATCACAAAATTGACACCTTCAAAAATCTGTTTCTTTGTTGATGTCTCTTCCGGGATTGTCAACTCTTCTAAAAGCTTTCTGAAATTCTCCACATGCTTTGCATCTGAAAAATATCCGGTGAATGCCTTTGCCAGAACTTCTCCCACGCCCTGGATCTCATTTAATTCTTCTTCTGTAACCATCAAAAGGGCTTCTACATCATATTTCAACTCTCTGCAGATAACCTTTGCATTGGCAAGTCCGATCCCTGCGATTCCCAGTGAATAGACAACTCTTGGCAACGTGGTTGTTCTTGCTTTTTCCACACTTTCGATCAGTTTCCTGTACGATTTTTCTCCAAATCCTTCCATTCCCTGAATCTCGTCTTTGTAGTGGTCCAGATGGAAGATATCGGCAAATGTATGGATATATCCTCTGGAAATGAATTTTTCCAGTGTTGCTTCCGACAATCCTTCTATATTAAGTGCATCTCTGCTTACGAATAATGCAAATGCCTTCACATGCTTTGCCTGGCATTCCGGATTCATACAGTATAATGCTTTCGCATTTCCTACCTGTCTGATCTTCGTCTCACCCTGACAGACCGGACATCTTTCCGGAATATCTTTCACACCGCTTCTTGTCAGATTCTCTGCAATCTGCGGAATGATCATATTTGCCTTATAAACTTCGATCTTATCTCCGATGCCAAGTTCCAGTTCTTCCATAATGCTGATATTGTGAACACTTGCACGGCTGACCGTCGTTCCTTCCAGCTCCACCGGATCAAAGATTGCAACCGGATTGATCAGTCCTGTCCTTGACGGACTCCATTCGATTTCACGCAGAATCGTTTCCCTGATCTCATCCTGCCATTTGAATGCGTAAGAATCTCTCGGGAATTTTGCTGTTCTTCCCAACGATCTTCCATACGCTATATCATCATATGATAGCACAAGTCCGTCAGAAGGGAAATCATTTTTACTAATCTCTGACGAAAATTTAGCAACTTCGTCTTCTACTGTATCTCTGGTCACCATATGATATTCTACCGTCGTGAATCCCTGTGCTTTCAGCCATTCCATCTGACAAGCTCTGGAATTCTGAAAATCAACTCCATCTGCCTGCACTAACGTGAATGCATAGAACATAACATTTCTCTTTGCCGTGATCTGGTTATTGAGCTGTCTGACTGAACCACTGCATAAGTTTCTTGGATTTTTATATTTTGCATCTACATCTTCAATCTCTTCATTGATCTTCTCGAAATCATGATATCCGATCACCGCTTCTCCTCTTAAGATCAATTCCCCCCGGTAAGCGATCTGCACCGGTACATTCTTGAATACCTTCGCATTGTTTGTAACCACTTCACCGACTTCTCCGTTACCGCGTGTGACCGCTTTATAAAGCTTTCCGTCACGATAAGTCAGCACGATCGTCAATCCGTCCATCTTCCAGGACATCAATACTTTCTGACTGCCAACGAAGTTCTTAAGTTCTTCTACTTCTTTCGTCTTATCCAGTGAGAGCATCGGGCTTTCATGCCTTTCTTTTGGGAGTTCACTGACAACTTCATATCCGACATTTACCGTCGGACTGTTCGACAATGTAATTCCCAGTTCTTTTTCCAGATTCTGCAGTTCATCATACAATCTGTCATATTCGTAGTTGCTCATGATCTCCTGCGCATCCTGATAATAAGATCTGGATGCTTTATTCAGAAGTTCTACTAATTCCAGCATTCTCTCGTTCTTTGACTGTCCCATATAATTCCTTTAACTCCTGTTCTGTTAATTCTCTTACCTGTCCCGGTTTCAGATCTCCAAGTTCCACGTTCATGATCCGTATCCTTTTTAACACATCCACCTTATATCCGAGTGCTTCGCACATGCGCCGTATCTGTCTGTTCAATCCCTGTGTCAGAATAATGGAAAATGTATATTTCCCGGTCTTTTTTACTGTACAGGGTCTGGTCACCGCATCCAGATTCTTTTCTTTGTCTCTGATGTGTACTCCCCGGCTCATCTTCTCAATGAATTCCGGAGTAACTTCTTTGTTTACTCTGACCTTATATTCTTTCTCATGTGCATATCTTGCGCGCATCATGCCGTTGATCAGATCTCCATCATTTGTCATGATCAGAAGCCCTTCCGAATCTTTATCCAGTCTTCCTGCATAAGTGATGCGTACCGGATAATTGAGGAACCGGATGATGTTCTTTTTCTCCCTTTTATCTTCTGTACAAACAATCCCGGCAGGTTTGTACACTGCCAGGACCGTTTTTTCCGTTTTGCTTTTGACCACTTTTTTTCCGACACGGACCTCCTGTCCGTCTTCTACTTTCATGCCGGGAGCTGCTGTCTTTCCATCCACAGTCACAATTCCCGACTCGATCAGCCTGTCTGCCTCCCTTCTGGAACAGACACCGGCTTCGCTTAAATACTTGTTCAGTCTAATCATTCTGCAATACCCCGCTGATACTGTTATCCTGCACAAATGTATTACCGTTATACAGGAACAGAACACTTGTGATCTTATTTTTCTTCATAACTTCTCTGATATCATCATAATAATATCTTGGATCAACCACTATGATTTCTCTGTAATATGCCGTCAGAAACGGAATTACACTATTCGCATAGGAATCTTTTACAAGCAACAGTCTGTCTGTTGTATCTGCCGTCGTTCTGATATCCAGGACGGGATAATTACCGCCAAGAAATAATGCATATTTATCCTTTTCTTTCAACTTGGATGTATCGTATAACGTTGCTGTTTTCTTTTTTTCATTCACGTTATTTACAACTACCTGTGGTGCTGTTTTCAGATCATCCGGTGCGTATATATAGATCGGCTCATTATAGTCTGTTTCATATCCGCTTGTCGCCGATAAGGTTCCGTTAAATGAATTCGTCACTGCATAGGATTTCATAGCCGGTGCTTTCGATGTATCCAGTTTCATAGCCGCAGCCAGCGCCTGATATCCATAGTAAGCACCAAGCGTCGTCCAGTGATGATCCGTATGGTAATATATCTCTTCTGCTCTGTGCTTTTTCAATGTATCTTCCACATTTACCCACTGAAAAGCTGTCCCAAGCGAAGCCTTTATTTTCTGAAACTGTTTATCCTGATCTTCTGTCACTGCGCAATACGGTAACTTGTCCGACTCGATATTTGCAGCATTTGGTACCAGCATCATATACATCGGGATATCTTTATATGTCTCCTGAAACTTTTTCATTGCATCCAGATTTGCTTTCAATTGTTCTTCATCCGGTCTGGCTATATCCTCTAACAGATAATGATCCTTTCCTTTAAATACACCATTTGCCTTACGTTTTCCTGCGATCAGATCAATACGGCTCTTTAAAGCTACCCAGAAATCTCTTCCCGCAAACTGATCCGATACATAAGATTCATACTGATTCATCCATCTTCCGCTTTCAATACTGGAAATCGTAAGCTTAGGTCTTTGTTCCAGTGCCCGGTTTTCTTTTGCCGAAAATTCCCTGTCAGCAGTTGCAATATTTACCACGCAGAAGATAACCATCATTACAATAAACAGCACTGCAATTACTTTATTTCTCTGTTCTTCTCTTTTTCTTTCCCATTTCTTTCTCGACTGTCTCATCTTTGCTCCTAAAATCTGAAATACAGGAACGGATTATAGGTCTCCGTTACCAGATATGCAATACAGACAATAAACAACGCAGCATATACCACACTGTTAATGATTGTTGTATTCCATTTTTTTGATCTTAACATATGCTCGTATCTGAAATGAACCAGCGGCGTAGAGCCAAATATCAGGATCAGCCACAGGATCAGGTTGCTTGTAAGAAGATACATACTCTCTCTGTCTGCAAAGCCATGTGCACCTGCACCAAACATCACTCTGATATAATCTGCTGCCTGTCCGAATGAAGAGCTGAAAAACAATCCCCAGCCGATCACAACCAGAACAATACTGTAAATATGACGGACTACGTCCGGAAGTCTGTCCAGTACCGGCGACAGGAGATATTTTTCAATGATCAGGATCACCCCATAATAGAGTCCCCATGCCACGAAATTCCATGCAGCTCCATGCCATAATCCGGTCAGAAACCATACGATCAGAAGATTCCTGATGTGTTTGATCTTCGATACCCTGTTTCCTCCCAATGGAATATACACATAATCCCTGAACCAGCTGCTCAGCGAAATATGCCATCTGCGCCAGAACTCCGTAATACTCTTAGACACATATGGATAGTTAAAGTTCATATTGAATTCAAATCCAAACATCTTACCGAGTCCGATCGCCATATCCGAATATCCACTGAAATCAAAATAAATCTGGAACATATACGCAAAAGCTCCAAGCCACGCCGTCATCACGGCTATATTATCTTTCGCAAGTCCGCTTACCTCTGTAAAAATCATCCCTGAGGTATTCGCCAGTAATACTTTCTTCGCAAGTCCCCGGATAAAATACATACTTCCTTCTCCGAATTTTGTCCTTGAGATTTCTCTGGACGCAAGCTGTTCATCTACATCTGCATATTGCACGATCGGTCCCGCAATAAGCTGCGGAAACATCGTTACATATAATGCAAAATTAGGAAGATTCGTCTGCACTTTTACATTTCCCCGATATACATCAATGATATAGGATAATATCTGGAATGTATAAAATGATATTCCAATCGGAAGCGGCAGTGCATGATAAGAAATATGTACCGGAAGTATCCCGTTCAATGTGTCCAATACAAACCCTTCATACTTAAAAAATCCAAGTACTGCCAGATTAATGATAAGGTTAAAAACCAGGCTCCGCTTTGCAGCTCTCTTATCCTGCAGATTCCTTGCAATATCCAGTCCACTGAAATAATTAAACAATATGGACAGTAACATCAGAAACAGATATACCGGTTCCCCCCATGCATAAAACACCAGACTCGCCAGCAATAAGATCACATTCCGGAATCTTACCGGCAACAAATAATATAAGATCATCACAGCCGGCAAAAATGTAAATAAAAAAACAATACTGCTAAATAACATCTCTCTAATTCCTTTTTATCAAATACTCTTCTTAAATGCCGCATCGATACGGTCTGCATCCTTTGAAACTGCCAGCAGCACATAACGTCCTCTGGTCTCAATAATTGCAGCATGTATCAGCTTTGTTTGTTCTACACCATAACCTTCAAAATTCTTTTCCTGTGTATTTACACGACTTTCCACTGCCTTTTCAACCGTCTCGATCTGACTTTCGTTTTTTACCTTTATTACGAGTATTTCATTCACACTCATAACGTCATCCGGAATATACAGACTGATTCCTTCATAATCATTGGCATTCAGACTGTAATATTTTTTCAGATCCTGTGTTGTGCCTTTTTTCATTCCTTCTAATTTTACGGCTTTTGTGATATTCTTTTCAATCGTATCTACGGATACGGTATTATCCCCTTCCCGGGTCATAAGAAATACTACATAAATGATCAGGAGGACTACCATCAAATATTTTAACAGGTTAATCTTGTCTAATTTTCCGTTTTTCATTATAATTCAGCAACCTCCGCCATATGATTTACCCATTCTTTATAATAACCGGTTGACATATGGATTCCATCACCGGCATAATACTCCTGTTTCACCAGCTCTGTATTATCAATAAATGTTACTTTCTCTTTTTCACATAATTTTTTTAATTTCTGATTGAACTCCGGAATTTTTGCATAGACAGAATTCTGATCAATTGCAATCTGCGCTGTCGGAAGTATACTGTTAACATATATTTTCGTATCCGGCAGTGATTTTTTCAGATCTCTGATCACCGGCCTGTATGCTTTTATGAATCCATCCGCCTCTCCATTCTGCGCTCCGACATCATTCATCCCGTAAGAAAGGAATAATACTGACGGTTTCATCTCTTTTGCCCTGGCAATATGATCTGCCAGTTTTTCATTATCCCCCGCCGACACACCGGCTCCACGGTCTGCCTGTACATTTGCCTGATCCAGCACACCATATTCGTACAATCCCTGTGTGATGGAACCCCCCAGGACCAGACAATCTGCAAATTTTTCGCTTGCCGGCTGTTCTTCTGCATCCTGTTCTGTCTCACGTTCCTGCGTTTCTAACTCCTTAATCTTTTTATCTGCCTTAGACACATCCATCTCATCCATCGTCTTCAGGATCTCTGTGCCCTTCTTTGTATCCTTCTGTGGATTACTGAGCCTGCGCGCCACCGTAATCCCGCCAATCACCAGAATAACAACCGCAACGATCACTGCAGTCTGAAGTACCCGGTCTTTTTCTTTCTCACTTTTTATTTCACTTTTCTGCTCCTCAGGATTCACCTCCTGAGTCTCTTCTTTTTCTTCATAAATTGAAGTTTTACTCTCTATATCCACGAAATCTTCTCCTCTTTCGTTTCTCTGTTGATCCTAAATATGTATATCCAATTTATTTTACTGTTTTTCTTTTTGAATGTCAATTTATATCCTCTTTTCTGTCGTCTTTTGTGCTATAATGTTGAATACATTTCATTATACCTGAAAGGGGAAAATGATCATATAGATTAACAGGAGGTTTTCCTTATGAATGTATACCAGTTATCAGCCAAAAATTGCATGTCACATCTGCTCTTAAAAGACACTTTCGACAACTTTTCTTTCATAGAAGGCGAGATCACGACCTTCAACAAATTTACCATCAGCGGCTTTCTCCAGGAAGACTTCTTTGATGAAAAACCTGAAGAAACCTACTCCCGCTGGAATAAAACCCGAGACTTCTGCTTCCAGATCATCCGCGGTAAACGCACTCCATTGGGATTCAAGATTGTCCTTGCGCTTCCGGAAGATCAGGTCCCGTACTTTCTGACCGCCCACGGTCTCACCGGATACCGCCCGGAAGAGATCCGGGGGCTGTACCTGAACTTCCACTACGATGGACATCACTTACAATGTATCACCGGAACTTCTCTGAACACTTTCACCATGGACAAATCCATCGAAAGAGAATGGGATCAGGAAGTAAAAAACATTTTAAAATCCAGATCCATTGAAGGTGACTACTGATCTGCAGTTTCCGATATAAACAGAGCCGTGCCGCCATGGATTTCACTTCCACAGCCGCACGGCTCTTATTTTTCATTCCGCCAATCTTAACTTCAAATCTTTACTTTGTAAGCAGCATCATGATCTCATTACTTCTCTGCACAAACGCAGTCATCTCTTCCGGACTGAGCGGCTTATGCGCCAGCATTGCCAGATCATATAACTGTTTGCAGATAATACTTGTGTTCTCACTGTCTTTATGTTCAACTACATACTGAACCAGCGGATGATTTGCATTCAGAATCAGTGTACTTGTTGTACCCATATCCATTCCGTTCATGCCATACATTTTCATCATTTCCTGCATACGACGGTTTTCTTCGGATAACGTCATCATAGAAGCAACATTTTCATCTTTCAGTTTCTCGATTTTAACATCCAGATTCTCGTTTCCAAGCTCTTTGCGGAAAATCTCTACCAGACTGTCAGATTTCTTCTGGAATGCTTCCTTCTCTTCTTCGGCAACTTCTTCCTTTGCACCTGCTGTTACATCGGCGTCGATTCTCTGGAACTTGATATTCTGATTACGCTGCTCTAACTGTGTGATAAACGGCGAATCAATGTTGTGTCCTAAGATTACCGCATCCATGCCCTGGTTCTTGAACATGTTGATGTACTGGCTCTGCTGGATCTCGTCCGTCACATAATAAATAACTGTCTTATCCTCTTCTTTGTTCTCAGTATTCTGATCATCTGTCTTGGCATTCTGATCTTCTACGGTTCCTCCATTTGCCTCGATGCAATCTTTCAATGTCAGATATTTGTGATCCAGATTCTTAAACAGAACCGCATCTTTCATCTTGTCACAGAATTTTTCATCTTTCAGGCATCCGAACTTGATGAACGGACTGATGTTATCCCAGTATTTCTCATAATCTTCTCTCTTTGTCTTACACATTCCGGAAAGCTTATCTGCAACTTTCTTGGATATGTACTCCGATATCTTATTGACGAATCCATCATTCTGCAGTGCACTACGCGATACGTTCAACGGAAGATCCGGACAATCGATGACTCCCTTTAATACCATCAGATATTCCGGAATGACTTCTTTGATATTGTCCGCGATAAATACCTGGTTGTTGTATAACTTAATTGTTCCTTCAATAGAATCATACTCTGTGTTGATTCTTGGGAAGTACAAAATTCCTTTTAAATTAAATGGATAATCCATATTCAGGTGGATCCAGAACAGTGGCTCTTTGTAATCCATAAATACTTTGCGGTAGAAGTTCAGGTAATCCTCGTCACTGCATTCATTCGGATGCTTTGTCCACAGTGGATGAATATCACTTAATGAAACCGGACGCTTTTTAATCTTTACTTTTTCTTTGGCAGGTTCCGTCTCTACCATCTCTTTTTCGCCGTTTTCATTCTCTTTTTCTTCCATCTTGGCATCTTCGTGAATATGTTCGATCACTTCATCGTCATCTTTCAGATCAGCTTCATCAATGGTCTCATATTCCGGTTCTGCATTTGCCTTGGAAAGGAAGATTTCTACCGGCATAAAGGAACAATATTTTTCCAGAACTTCTCTCATTCTGTATTCATTTGCAAACTCCAGACTGTCCTCATTCAGATACAGTGTCATAGTGGATCCGACTTCCTGTTTGCTGCCTTCTTCCATCTCATACTCTGTTCCGCCGTTGCTTACCCAGTGTACCGGCTTTGCCCCTTCTTTATAGGAAAGGGTATCGATATGTACTTCGTCAGCTACCATGAATGCGGAATAGAATCCAAGACCGAAGTGTCCGATCATATCATCCTCTGTTGTCTTATCTTTATATTTTTCAAGGAACTGTGTTGCTCCGGAAAATGCGATCTGTGTAATGTATTCTTCTACTTCATCGGCTGTCATTCCAAGACCATTATCTGTAAATTTCAGGGTCTTTTCTTCTGGATTGACTTCAACTTTGATCGCCGGTTTATAATCATCCGGCAACTGGTATTCACCCATCATATCCAGTTTCTTCAGTTTTGTGATTGCATCACATCCGTTGGATACCAACTCACGTGCGAAAATATCGTGATCGGAATATACCCATTTTTTAATAATCGGGAAAATGTTTTCACTGCTGATTGACAAACTACCTTTCTTTGCTGCCATTGTAAATCACTCCTATTTCTACTTTTTATATTTCTATCATATTAGTGACAAAAGGTACTGCTTCTTCTGTCGGCAGACACCTTTTTGCTACATTTTTTCATCTAAGTGATATGATAATACTGCTTATTTTAAAAGTCAATAGAAAATTAGCACTCTTTCAAAAAGAGTGCTAACAATTCTGTGAAATTTATAAACCGTTTATAAACTTTACTCTATACTTTTCAATGATTCTACCATGTCAATCTTTTTCAGTTTAAAATACATTACCCAGTTTACGAACAATGAGAACCCTATCGTAAATAAAAAACTGTAGATATAACTCTTCAGATAAATACTCCGGCCAAACATTGCCGCATCCACTTCTACTGTCTGAATTACAAACAGATGCAAAATCTTACCGAATACAACACCTGCCACGGATCCGATCAACGTCAGCAGGATATTTTCACGGAATACATATTCTGCTACTTCCGTATCATAGAATCCAAGTACTTTCAAAGTCGCAAGTTCTCTCTGGCGTTCTGTGATATTAATGCTGTTTAGATTATAAAGTACCACAAATGCCAACATTCCGGCTGAGACGATCAGTACAATGATCACCAGATTCAGGCTGGCCAGCATATCATCCAGCTGATCTCTGATATCAAGCAGGTATGAGATTGTCAGTACCTGATCTTTTGACAGGATCTTTTCTCCCGCCTTTTTCACCTGGTCCTCCAAATATCCGTTCTTCGCCCGGAACATGATACAATTATATTTCACCGTCTTTCCAGATACCTTCTTGTAATACTGCGGTGTAAAATAGATATAATGTCCCATGTAATTTTCACAGATATGCGCAATCTTTACAGTGACACTCTTCTCCGTTCCCTTCTTCACTTTGATGGTATCCCCTTCTTTTACATTCAGAAGTTTCGCCGTCTTTTCACTGACAATTACTCCATCACCGGTGAGTGTATACGATTCTTTCGTCTTCCTGTCATGAAAATCCACATACTTTTCTGCAATCTTTGGATTACCTAATATGCACTGGTACACGCTGAGTTTTTTACCGCCTCCGGATGCGGTCACACTCCGCATATCTGCCTCCATATAACTCTGAATATCTGAATCTGTTTTCAGATACTCCTTTAGCTCTTCTTTCTCTGTCTTTGTCACATCATCTTTATAGAATATATGTCCATCATACAGCTGAATCTCTTCATACTGAATATCTGCGATCTCATATACAGAATCCCTCACTCCATATCCGACCAGCATCAGCGCCATACAACCGCCGATTCCGAATACGGTCATAAAGAAACGCTTTTTATAACGCATCAGATTCCTGATCGTGGATTTCCAGGTGAAATTCATCCGTTTCCAGATGAATCCGATTCTTTCCAGGAAAACTCTCCGCCCGTTTTTTGGTGCCGGCGGACGCATCAGCACTGCCGGTTCCGCTGCAAGTTCCTTATAGCAGGATGCAAGTGTTGCTCCCATAGTACATGCGATCGAGGCAGCGGATGCCATCACAGCATAACTCATGTGGTATGGTACATATATCTTCGGAATATGAGGATACATGATCTCATATGCATAGATAATAATATACGGAAGGATTTTCTCTCCCACCAGTACTCCAAGAACACTTCCTCCTGCCGTTGCAAGGAATGCATATCCCAGATATTTCGATGCAATGGAAAAATTTCCGTATCCCAAAGCCTTCATGGTACCTATCTCTATTCTCTGTTCCTCTACCATACGTGTCATACCGGTCAGACTGATCAATGCTGCAACAAGGAAGAACATAACCGGGAATACTTTTCCGATCGCACGCATACGATCCGCATTTTCTCCGAATCCATCATATTCTGTCAGTGTACTTCTATCATATAGATACCATTTTGGATTCTTGATCTGACTGATCTGCTTACCGGCATCAGCAAGCTTTTTCTCGCCTTTTGCAATTTCTGCTTCCGATGTCTTCTTTCCTTCTTCATATTCTTTCCTGGCATCGGCAAGTTTTGCTTCATTTTCCGCAATTTCCACTTCACCATTTTTCAACGTCTGCTCCTGCGCTTCCAGCTCTGCTTTTCCTGCATCTAACTGTTTCTGTCCGGATTCTATACTTGCCGCTGCACTGCTAAGTTTTATTTCACTTGCATCCAGCTGCGCTTTTGCCTGATCCAGCTCTGCTTTCCCATTCGTAAGCTGCTGTTTTGCTGTGTCCAGTTCGCTCTTCTTTGTCTGGTAATCCTGTTCTTTCGCATCCAGTGTCTGCTTTATTTCCTGTGCCTGTGCTTCCAGCTCCCGGATTTTCTGCGACAGCTCTTGATCCTGTTCTGTCTCTCCTGACACCTGTGCTTTTAATGCTTCTATGTTCTTCAGAAGTGTCTGATATCCATCCCATCCCTGGTCAAGTTCTGTTCTGTATACAGCCAACCCCTGTTCTCCTGTCTGGATCTGTGCCTGTGCTTCTGCATACCGCGAATCATAAGCTGCTTTTCCCTGTTCGTACTGCTTTTTCCCCTGCTCCAGCTGTTGAAGGCCATTTTGATATGTTTTCTTTGCCTCATCCAATTCCTGCTGCTTCGCCCGGATCTTCGCCCTCGCATCTTCCATCTGCGACTTCCCGCTTACGAGTGTTTCCTTTGCCTGTGAAATCTGCGTCTCTCCGTCTGTGATCTGTCTTTCTGCGTCTGAAAGTTTCTGCTCTGATTCAGCTTTTCCGTCATCAAGCTTTTTCTGTGCCTTTTCAATCTTTGTATTCGCTTTATCTAACAGTTCTTCCTTACGGATTTTTCCTCTTTCTTCTGTGATTGCTTTCAATCGTTTTTTGACTGTCTTTACTTTCTGTTTATATGCACCGGTATATGCAGTCAGATCTTCCGCCCCCTGCACCCGCACATACATTTCCGTATATACATCCAGATGAAATGTTTTCTCCGGCACTACTACAAATCCGCTGACTGTACCCGTTCCGATTGTTGTACTTCCGCGATTCAATGCTATATAACACGGTGAATTCCCTTTTCCGACAACCTTAAGTTCCTCCACCTTCAGGGTATCCGTCACCTTGTCATCCGTCCCGGACTTAAGCCTGATCGTCTCTCCGACTTTATACTTCATCTGATCATCTACCAGACATTCTCCCACTTTTTCCGGCATACGGCCTTCACTGACCGTAATCTTGTTCATATCTTTCACCCCGGACATCACGTGGAGTACATATTGCTTCTTATTCTTTATATTCAGGAAATCCGCACTGTAGGCTCCTTCTGCCTTTCCAACTCCTTTTACATTTCTGACCGCCTTCACATCATCTTCCGTAATTCCAAGTGTACTGACCGCCTTGATATCCATCAGATCTGACTTATCAAAATACGCATCTCCGGTAATCTTCATAGATGGCTCAGATGCCCGGATACCGGAAAAGAATGCAACTCCCAGCGCAACAATAAAAAGAATAGAAATAAAGCGTCCGAAACTATGGCGGATCTCCATATAAAAATTCTTACGTGTTATCTTTTTTGCCATCTGCCGTCCCTGCCTTTTACCATTCTATGGTCTCAACCGGAACTGGTTGCGGATTCTGTATGATCTTATCCACCCGGCCGTTTTTAATCTTGATCACCCGGTCTGCCATTGGCGCAATTGCCGAATTATGTGTGATCAGAATCACCGTCATTCCACTGTTCCGGCAGGTATCCTGTAATAATTTCAAAATGGATTTTACTGTATTATAATCCAGTGCACCGGTCGGTTCATCGCAGAGTAACAGCTTCGGATTCTTTGCCAGTGCTCTTGCGATCGACACTCTCTGCTGTTCTCCTCCCGACAACTGCGCCGGAAAATTATCCAGTCTTTCTCCCAGTCCGACTTCTTCCAAAACTTCCTGTGCATCCATTGGATCCTTACATATCTGAAGTGCCAATTCTACATTCTCCAGTGCTGTCAGGTTCGGGATCAGATTATAGAACTGAAAGACAAATCCGATATCATCTCTTCTGTATGCCGTCAACTGCTTCGTAGAATACGTTGCAATGTCCTGACCGTCAACCAGCACCTGTCCCGACGTAGCGGTGTCCATTCCCCCAAGAATATTCAGCACCGTTGTCTTTCCTGCACCACTGGGTCCGACTACAACTGCGAATTCCCCTTTCTTAATCTCAAAGTCGATTCCGGCTGCTGCCATGATCTCAACTTCCCCCATCTTATATATCTTCCTGACATCTTTTAAGGTCACAAATTCACTCATATACGTTTCCTCCGTGTGGGCATATTTGTATTATAATTATATCATCTTTTCTACTTTAATTGGAATTTAATTGGGATTTAATTTATTAACTGGGGAAGCGGCCTCTCGCTCCTTGAAGGAAACAATAGATATGGCTTCTTGTTCAGGTTCCATACCATAAGAAACACTAAGAGAGTCAGAATCACCT
>OGZV01001266.1_pt1 | contig 24118 bp, 15 predicted proteins | sample 1576861 | NCBI WGS metagenome assembly OGZV01 (sample SAMEA3541501, study PRJEB24748) | human gut metagenome | biome: human gut; feature: human-associated habitat; material: faeces | place: China | collected 2012
ATGACCTCAACGACTACGTGTGGTGGTCCGACAACCAGCGGCTCCACTCCACCCTCGGATACCGGAGCCCGAAGGAATTCACCGAACAGGGACTCGTCCTCTAAGAAACCGTCCAACACGCTGTTGCCAATCCACTCGTGCTCTACGAGCCCGTCGGCACCGGCAAGACGCATCTCGCGGTCGCGTTGGGCAGGCTCGCGTACATGCGCGCGATACCTGTCAGGTTCTTCACCGCGACCGGGCTGCTTATGATGCTGCGCCGCGCGAAACGGGAAGACCGGCTCGACACGGAGCTCCGGCAGATCGCCAGGGCGAGGCTCCTGATCATCGACGAGTTCGGCTACATGCCGATCGACAAGGAGGGCTCCAGGTTCCTGTTCCAGGTCATATCGGATTCCTACGAGACCCGGAGCATGGCCCATATCATGAACATCGAGTTCTCCGGCTGGGGGCGCGTGCTCGGCGACAAGAACATGGCCGCCGCGTTGATCGACCGCACCGTGCACCACGGAAGGCTCGTCAGATTCGAGGGAGGCTCCTACCGTAGCGAGCACGCCCTCATGACCAGATAGCTAGGAAGAAAAGGGTGGCGGATTCCGACGTCGCAGTTTCTGTTGGAGACCAGCTGCCTATGCTGCTGAAAAATAGTGCCTATACTGTGGATGCCAACTTGCAGAAACACACCAGAGCGCCGCCGCGCACCCGCTCCGGTCGATTTCAATCCATGCTCTCCGTAAGGAGAGCGACCCCTCTACTGGTAAGGAGACTGATTATGGTCGATATTTCAATCCACGCTCTCCGTAAGGAAAGCGACCCGACCGCGAGGTAGTCGGATGATTGCATGGCGATATTTCAATCCACGCTCTCCGTAAGGAGAGCGACCACCGCGCCATGCAGTATTTCAGTACTACCCCGTTATTTCAATCCACACTCTCCGTAAGGAGAGCGACATAGCGAGGCCGTCAGATACGAGCTTCCCAAACTCATTTCAATCCACGCTCTCCGTAAGAAGAGCGACACTCCAAAAACCACTGCATACACTGTTACACCTAATTTCAATCCACGCTCTCCGTAAGGAGAGCGACTTGGCCGGTATCGGATTCTGCGGGTTGACGAGCTGGCTATTTCAATCCACGCTCTCCGTAAGGAGAGCGACTTGAGCGGATCACGCCAGCTCGGGATGATGTAGCCATTTCAATCCACGCTCTCCGTAAGGAGAGCGACAACAGCAGAGTTCGTCTGTTGCTCAAACCTCGATATTTCAATCCACGCTCTCCGTAAGGAGAGCGACTCTCGATGACTTCCTTCTCCGGCTGCTTGTCGAAATTTCAATCCACGCTCTCCGTAAGGAGAGCGACTCATGTCGTTGATCTCGGCCCGGTGGGTGTCGATATTTCAATCCACGCTCTCCGTAAGGAGAGCGACCTCTAGTGTCCTAAGTTATAGGCGAGACTTGTGATTTCAATCCACGCTCTCCGTAAGGAGAGCGACGATTCTCTATGGTGATACTCATGATTCGTCCTTAATTTCAATCCACGCTCTCCGTAAGGAGAGCGACATATCCTGCGTGACCAGCTCGTCACGCTGCGGCAGATTTCAATCCACGCTCTCCGTAAGGAGAGCGACTGCCCGTGACGCGAATCGCGTAGCCGGTCAAACCATTTCAATCCACGCTCTCCGTAAGGAGAGCGACGCGTGGAAGCAGCTTTTCGTCAGCTATGGCGCAAATTTCAATCCACGCTCTCCGTAAGGAGAGCGACCGTATCCTCCCTGATCGTCCGCGGCCAGGTCGGAATTTCAATCCACGTTCTCCGTAAGGAGAGCGACGGCCACCGTCATTCGGATATGCGGCAGGCTTGGAATTTCAATCCACGCTCTCCGTAAGGAGAGCGACCATTGAGAGCGTGGAGTCGCGGGAAACTCACGATATTTCAATCCACGCTCTCCGTAAGGAGAGCGACCTGGCGTCCATTGACGATGGAACAGTCCGAAGCGATTTCAATCCACGCTCTCCGTAAGGAGAGCGACTTCGGGTTCCGGGGGAGTGTGGCCGGGAAGCACATTTCAATCCACGCTCTCCGTAAGGAGAGCGACCGGGTTCAGCTGCGCCTTGGTCAGGTCGGCGCTATTTCAATCCACGCTCTCCGTAAGGAGAGCGACGTTTCGGGAAATGCAGCCGCACATGACGCAATAAGCAATTTCAATCCACGCTCTCCGTAAGGAGAGCGACCCGCGACTTGGGGAGGTTGATTCGCAGGTATGCGAATTTCAATCCACGCTCTCCGTAAGGAGAGCGACGCGTATTGCGGGCGAATCATGTCGCCATGCTCGGCATTTCAATCCACGCTCTCCGTAAGGAGAGCGACGCAGCGCATCCTCGACGCCGGACTGGCCATGGAATTTCAATCCACGCTCTCCGTAAGGAGAGCGACTCATGACGGCCATTCCACGGTCGGGGGTTCGATATTTCAATCCACGCTCTCCGTAAGGAGAGCGACGCCTGAACATCCAGAAGGCCACGCCCGCAACATGATTTCAATCCACGCTCTCCGTAAGGAGAGCGACCGCCTCTGGAACCACCACGCCAGCCACCATCAAAGATTTCAATCCACGCTCTCCGTAAGGAGAGCGACCGGCAGTCCATATTTTGCCATCGTACAGTTCGTATTTCAATCCACGCTCTCCGTAAGGAGAGCGACGCATGCCGACTGGCAGGGAATGGCTCCGTTCTGATTTCAATCCACGCTCTCCGTAAGGAGAGCGACTTGACAACGACGGTATCCTGCGCTGCGGTCTTGACATTTCAATCCACGCTCTCCGTAAGGAGAGCGACATACAGGCGCGGGAAAGCGCCATAACCGCGTACGAATTTCAATCCACGCTCTCCCGTAAGGAGAGCGACCCCGCGTTCTATTGGAACGCCAAAAGTCAAGAGATTTCAATCCACGCTCTCCGTAAGGAGAGCGACTTCGCATGTGCTGGGATTCTTCCTCTTCATCCATATTTCAATCCACGCTCTCCGTAAGGAGAGCGACTCGCTTGATGCTTATGGCGTGGCTCAGGCTTGATATTTCAATCCACGCTCTCCGTAAGGAGAGCGACTGTCCGCCCCTGCCTCATTGTAGTTGGGGATATAATTTCAATCCACGCTCTCCGTAAGGAGAGCGACTCCTTCGTTACGACAAACGCATAATAATTACCCTATTTCAATCCACGCTCTCCGTAAGGAGAGCGACTCTTACTTCTTATCTTTACCGGTAGGAATACCGGTACGATTTCAATCCACGCTCTCCGTAAGGAGAGCGACTGATCGATGTTCGTAATGTGCTCATGAGTTCGGATTTCAATCCACGCTCTCCGTAAGGAGAGCGACCGAATGGTTCGGCCCATACGCCTGATTACGCCAATTTCAATCCACGCTCTCCGTAAGGAGAGCGACAGACTAGTGAACATTTTAGTAATATCCGACACTATTTCAATCCACGCTCTCCGTAAGGAGAGCGACATCCTTCCTTCTTCTGCATGTCCAGCACTGTCTATTTCAATCCACGCTCTCCGTAAGGAGAGCGACTCGGCGGGCGGGGAGGGTACACGGTAAGCTTTGGATTTCAATCCACGCTCTCCGTAAGGAGAGCGACTCCTCTCATCCCGTTCCGTGCCCGGTTGAACTCGAATTTCAATCCACGCTCTCCGTAAGGAGAGCGACCGCGGTGGATGTGGCGTCCTTGCCGGACAGGTGATTTCAATCCACGCTCTCCGTAAGGAGAGCGACACGTCACTGTAAGCGTGTTCCTCGATACGGTTCTATTTCAATCCACGCTCTCCGTAAGGAGAGCGACTTGCGCAGTGTCCAGTAACGACTGTTACCCGGCTATTTCAATCCACGCTCTCCGTAAGGAGAGCGACACCACCAATACTCGCGACTTTTACTAGCTTGCTAGATTTCAATCCACGCTCTCCGTAAGGAGAGCGACTCTAGTCTTGGTGAGGATAACGCGCTCGGCATGATTATTTCAATCCACGCTCTCCGTAAGGAGAGCGACTTGGGACGCCACCTCACTTCCGTCCGCTGAATCATTTCAATCCACGCTCTCCGTAAGGAGAGCGACCGTGACCGTCAAGTCCAAGACCGTCAACACCATATTTCAATCCACGCTCTCCGTAAGGAGAGCGACCCACACGACTGCAAGCCAATCAAGGACACGAAATATTTCAATCCACGCTCTCCGTAAGGAGAGCGACCAACAAGCCAAGCAATCAGCAGGGAGCCTGAAATATTTCAATCCACGCTCTCCGTAAGGAGAGCGACCGGTCCCGTCGACGGGAAGGTCTCATTGTCGTGATTTCAATCCACGCTCTCCGTAAGGAGAGCGACAAAAGGCGTCTACCACATCACCATCAAAATCGATATTTCAATCCACGCTCTCCGTAAGGAGAGCGACCAATCGCAGCCGTCAGATCACCGGACCGTGGGTATTTCAATCCACGCTCTCCGTAAGGAGAGCGACTGCACCATCTTGATGACCGCGCCGCCGACACCACCATTTCAATCCACGCTCTCCGTAAGGAGAGCGACTCTTAAGAGACTTACGTTCCGCGTCAGCGGACTGATTTCAATCCACGCTCTCCGTAAGGAGAGCGACACAGGCCGCCGACCATGTCGGACACCAACTGCATATTTCAATCCACGCTCTCCGTAAGGAGAGCGACGAAGTTTGGTTTTTGCAGGTTAAACCCCAATGAAATTTCAATCCACGCTCTCCGTAAGGAGAGCGACAAGTGCTCCGTCGGTACAAGGTCCGGAAATACAAATTTCAATCCACGCTCTCCGTAAGGAGAGCGACAATATGGCCGGTCTGACTCCGGTGCGTCCCGGACGATTTCAATCCACGCTCTCCGTAAGGAGAGCGACCGAATCGTCGTCGGCATGACCAAGATGGTCAAGATTTCAATCCACGCTCTCCGTAAGGAGAGCGACAGGCTACCTTGCGGACATCATCGCCCAAGCTAACATTTCAATCCACGCTCTCCGTAAGGAGAGCGACACGCCGATGACTCCCAAGCCGGTGACTACTGGCAATTTCAATCCACGCTCTCCGTAAGGAGAGCGACTTGTCTGAAATGGGTGTTTCGTCCCACGCTTTGCTATTTCAATCCACGCTCTCCGTAAGGAGAGCGACTTGTTCAGACCGCTTTTCGCCTTCTGCCCGTTGTATTTCAATCCACGCTCTCCGTAAGGAGAGCGACGGCAGCAATGCCTGGGATAATTCCATCGTGTCGTAATTTCAATCCACGCTCTCCGTAAGGAGAGCGACTGTACCATTATGCGAATGGTGGTAACGCGATTGCTATTTCAATCCACGCTCTCCGTAAGGAGAGCGACCGCGGTCCACGCGCGACGATTACCGGCATCAAGATATTTCAATCCACGCTCTCCGTAAGGAGAGCGACCTTCGCCCCATCTGCCCACGCGGTCAACGTGGCTTGATTTCAATCCACGCTCTCCGTAAGGAGAGCGACACAAAAAGGGAACCAAGAGCTTTCCCGAATACTTAAACAAAGCCATAACATCATCGACCTCATTACGGAACCAGGAACCACCGTTTGCCGATTTAAGGTATGGCATAAGCTGCTTCCACAATGTGCCCCACGTCGTATAGGGCTTCGCCGTGAAATTGCTCATCAATTTGATTGCATTGGTTGGACGGTCCTTGACTCCCTGCTTACGCAAGACGCTTTCCTCGAAATTGTCGGCAAGCGCCAACAACCTTCCATACAGGTAATCACGATCATCTCGATTCGGTTCAAGATACATGGTTATTACATCCTCCTGTCTATGCTGTTTTCTTGTTTCATCGATATAGTGTTTTTTCCATAGGCTGCAAGCGATTTCAAAATCACGACGCCAGACCCTGATATTGTCGTATCCCATAGGCCTGGTGACCTTATGGCATGCGGCATTCAAAATCGACATGGGAAATTGCGCTCCGCCAAACAATAATCTGCCCTAGTTCATCGCAGCTTTTATTTTCAGCTGAAGCAACAATTCTTGTACGTCGAAGCTTGTCTTCATAGCTTTCCGTTTCAGCAATAAGATCAGGCTTTTCCGAAAGAAGCAGATTCTCTCGTTTGGTTTTTTCAAGTAACGGCTGCGTCGCAGAGCACAAAAGAATCGTTGAATTGGTAATCTTCGATAGGAAGCTGACGATCTCATTGAACAGATTGATTGTGTTCATCGGCAACGACTGTATTTCATCAAAAATGATGACACTGTCGGCCATATTATGGAATTTCCGGAGTTTGGTTCCGCGAGCAGACATGACAGTCTCAAGGAATTCCACCATAGTGGTAACAATTATCGGATTGTCCCAACGCTCTGCCGCCAACTTGCGCTGATGCTCCCCGGCATCCTCAAACTCACTCGACGCATTATCCGCTACATCAGCGGAACGTTGCATACCTGCAGTGGAGTAATGCTCCAATAGAACATCGCTATCAGAGTTCAGACCAAGTACATCTCGGAAAGTCTTTGCCGTCTGAGTTGTGATAGACAAATATGGAATCACGTAAATGATCCGGCGCTTTCCTGTCTTCAGCGCATGATGCAACGCAAAATTTAGCGACGCCAACGTTTTACCGCCGCCAGTCGGAATCGACAAACGATAAATCCCGGTTTCCCGCGCCCCCGCCAAACAACACTGTTCATTAATCTGATGTCTTATCCTGTTTATTTCCGAACTCGAATCAAAAGATCTCATGCTTTTATCGAGTCGACTAATCAGATTCTGCCAATCAACCGCATTAGGCCGATACTGTTTTCGGGTCTCGAAACAAGCAGCATCCGTCCTATCCGCATCCACCAGTCGCGAATAAATCAGTTTAACGAGCAAACCTAGATAGAAGTATATGCTATCTTTCGACAGCCTCAGCGATTTAATTTTCTTCAGGAAACAAGCGATATCTTCCGCTGAACCTCGGAAATTCGATTGCAGATCGAGCGCCAAACCGTTAAGCCCCCGCTTGATTTCTTGATACGCATACTTCTCGTTGCTTTTGTCCGACTCCGTGAACCCAAGAAGAAAAGCTCTATTCCCGGACTCGTCAATGCAATCAGGAAGACCTCCGTGATGTTTAGAAATGGCAAGCTCAAGAATTTCCTTTGCTATCTCTTCAATTTCCCCTTTCGACTCGAAAAAATCATTGACGACAAACGCCCCTTGACGGGCATGCTGCACATCTCCCCTATGCCCATCATCCGATAACAGATATGTTTGGAACTGCTGAGCAACCTTCCCGACATCATGCAAGACGGCTGCCGTACGTGAAATATCAGCGAATTCATCCTCGAAACCACTAGCCAATCTTCCTGCACCATGAAGATGGTCATACAAAGCCTGAGTATTGCCTTCCTCATCTTTACGAGCTAATAGAACCATAACCTGCTCCTTTACAGATACCCCCCTGAATAGTCTTTACTCTACCGCATTCCAGCAAAAGATAAAAACGAAATGATTGATTCGAAGATTACCGTATGATTGATTCGAAGATTATCGTCGCCAAATACCTGTGCATACGTAGTACGCCCCAACACAAATAGTAGTAGGGGGTGTGTTTCTCCTGCCAAACTCGACAGGAGAAACACACCCCCACATACTATCGTCAGTCAGCCACCCAGCCAACCACCTCAGACCTTAGCAACCTCCACGCCCAGCTCGGCGCCGGCTTCGACGCTTACACTGTCGGACGAGGTGTCATGCGCCACGAGGTCCTTGAACTGTTCGACCTTGGCCACATCGTCCGCGGGCACGGTCACCTTCAGCGTGATGCGGTCGGAAATTTCCAGGCCAGCGGCCTTACGGGCCTCCTGCACGGCGCGGATCACGTCGCGGGCGTAGCCTTCGGCCAGCAGGTCGTCGTTCAGTTCGGTGTCGAGGATCACGAAGCCACCGGTCGGCAGCGCGGCGGACACGGAGTTCGCAGCCTCCTGCGCGTTCTCCTCCTCCACACGGTTGATCAGCTCGTATTCGCCTTCCTCAAGCGCAATCTCGCCGTTCGGAGTCTCACACACAGGCACGCCGGCGGCGTCCACATGCCAGGCACCGCTCTTGGACGCCTTGATGGCGAACTGCACGTCCTTACGCAGGCGCTTGCCGGCCACACGCGCGTTCACGCGCAGCTCGTTCACGATCTTCAGACCATGGGAGCCGGCGTCCTCCAGCGTGCAGAACTCGATATCCTTCACGTTGAGCTCGCCCTTCAACACGTCGCTGTAGGCGGCGACCGCATCCGGGTTCTCGACCACCACGGTCAGCTTGGCGAGCGGCTGGCGCACGCGAATCTGCTTGGCCTTACGCATGGAAAGCGTGCCGGAAACAACCTCACGCACCTTCTCCATCGCGTCCACTAGCTTGGCATCGTCCTGCAGCACGGCACCCAGCTCGGTGGTCTCGCCGGTCTTCTCGTCGGCAAGGAACGGCCAGTCGGCCAGATGCACGGATTCGCCGCCAGTCAGGCCGCGCCACACGGCTTCAGCCTCCATCGGAGCCAGCGGAGCCAGCACGCGCATGAAGGTTTCCAGCACGGTGTACAGCGTGTTGAACGCGTTCTCGTCACCGGCACCGAAACGTTCGCGGTTGTTGCGGATGTACCAGTTGGTCAGCACGTCGATGAAGTCGCTCGCCGCATCGCACGCGTCGGAAATGTAGAAGTTGTCCAGCGCATGCTGGGTCTTCTCCACTAGGCGGCGCAGACGGGCCAGCAGGTAGCGGTCCATCTCCGGCAGCTTCGCCACTTCGTCGGCACGCAGCATACGGGCGTCATACCCGGCCGCGTTCGCGTACAGCGTGAAGAAGTAGTAGGAACTCCACACCGGCAGCATGACCTGGCGGACGGTGTCGCGGATGCCATCGGCGGTGACGATAAGGTTGCCGCCGCGCAGGATCGGCGAGCTCATGAGGAACCAGCGCATGGCGTCGGAGCCGAAGTCGTTGAACACGCCGTTCACGTCCGGATAGTTGCGCAGATGCTTCGACATCTTCTGTCCGTCGGAGCCGAGCACTATGCCGTGGCAGATCACGTTCTTGAACGCCGGCCTGTCGAACAGGGCGGTGGCCATGACGTGCTGCACGTAGAACCAGCCACGGGTCTGGCCGATGTATTCCACGATGTAGTCGCACGGGAAGTGCTGTTCGAAGGTTTCCTTGTTTTCGAACGGATAGTGGTACTGGGCGAAGCTCATCGAACCGGATTCGAACCAGCAGTCCATCACGTCGCTGATGCGGTGCATGTGGCTCTTGCCGGTCGGATCGTCCGGGTTGACGCGGGTCAGCTCGTCGATGTACGGGCGGTGCATGTTGATGTTGCCCTCATGATCGCGCGGATAATCGCCGAAGTCGGCCTTGAGCTCATCGAGTGAACCGTACACGTCCACACGCGGGTACTTCGGATCGTCCGAAACCCATACCGGGATCGGAGAGCCCCAGAAACGGTTGCGGGAGATCGACCAATCGCGTGCGTTCGCCAGCCACTTGCCGAACTGGCCGTCCTTCACGTTGTTCGGAATCCAGTTGATCTGCTGGTTGAGTTCGAGCAGGCGGTCCTTGATCTTGGTGACGGCCACGAACCAGGAGCTCACCGGCTTGTAGATCAGCGGGGTGGCGCAACGCCAGCAGTGCGGGTAGGAGTGCACGTAGCTCTTCTCCTGGAAGAGGATGGCGCGCTGCTCTTCGGGGATGCGGGCCAGCGGGCCGTCACCGGCGCGCAGGTTGCGCAGGATCGGCTTGTTGGCGTCGAACACGTACATGCCCTCGTAATCCGGGCACAGCGACGTGAACTTGCAGCCCGCGTCGAGCACGTCCACGCTCTTGATGCCCTTGGCGTTGAGCGTGTTCATATCGTCCTCGCCGTAGGGGGCCTGATGGACCAGGCCGGTACCTTCAACGGTGTCGACGTAGTCGGCGGTGAAGATCTGGTAGCCTTCCGGCCCCGGCACCTTGCCCTCGGCGGCGTTCTCGTCGCCTGCGAAGTACGGGAAGACCGGGTAGTAACGCCAGCCTTCCATTTCGGCGCCCTTAAGCTCGCGCACGATCTCGTAGTTCTCGCCAAGTTCCTTCTCGTAGGAGCCAAGCAGCGGCTTGCCGAGGTAGAACTTCTTGCCAGCGAACTTGCCTTCGGTCGGACGCACCTCGACGTAGTCGATGTCAGCGCCGACCACGATGGCGAAGTTGGTCGGAACGGTCCACGGAGTGGTGGTCCAGAAGACGGCGTAGGCATCCTCCTCGTCGCGCAGCTTCACGGCCACGGACACGGTGGTGTCCTGACGGTCCTGATACACGTCGGCGTCCATGCGCAGCTCGTGCGCGGACAGCGGCGTCTGGTCCTTCGGGCAGTACGGCAGCACGCGGTAGCCCTGGTAGGCCAGACCCTTGTCGTACAGCTGCTTGAAGGCCCACATCACGGACTCCATGTACGTGATGTTCAGGGTCTTGTAGCCGTGCTCGAAATCGACCCAACGGGCCTGACGGTGCACGTAGTCCTTCCACTCGTTCGTGTACTTGAGCACGGACGCGCGGCAGGCGTCGTTGAACTTGTCGATGCCCAGTTCCTTGATCTGGTCGACGGAGTCGATGCCCAGTTCCTTCTGGGCTTCAAGCTCGGCCGGCAGACCGTGCGTGTCCCAGCCGAACACGCGGTTGACGCGGTGGCCCTTCATGGTCTGGTAACGCGGGATGACGTCCTTCGCGTAACCGGTCAGCAGGTGGCCATAGTGCGGCAGGCCGTTGGCGAACGGCGGACCGTCGAAGAAGACGAATTCGTTCTGGCTGTGATCGCCGGAAGGACGGCGTTCGATGGACTTCTGGAAGGTGCCGTCCTTGTCCCAGTAGTCAAGCACGGACTCCTCAAGCTTGGGGAAGCTGGGGTTCGGCGCGACATTGGCGCTCTGCTCACCGGCAGCAGCCTTCGGATACACATGATTGGTGGATTCGCTCACCGTATGCTCCTCGTTTGGCGGTTTCATTACTTACTTTACGAGGACGATGATTTTCGTGCGATTGCGCACGTCCGACACCGCGGTACCACCTCGCTTGCCGCACTCCCCTGTTTTCTTACGCAGGCTTCCCTGCACAGGTTTCATACGACCGCTTGACGTTCGGCTGTTCGGGCCGATCCCGCCGGTTCTACTAGGCCGCACCCAAAAGCGCCGACCGTTCTTCCGGAAGCTCCCCGCTGATAACGGATCATTGCTATACGTTTCAAATCGTCAGCCTAGCACTTACCACGAACGTAGGAAACGCGAAAAGCCGCATGGCGTCCACCATGCGGCTCCTTCAGCGCGACGATTGAAATTCAATCGCAATCAAAAGCGAATCAGCCTTCGTTGAGCTGAGTTTCCAGCTGCTCGACAATGTCAGCATGCATCTTCTCGCTGATCTTCACCTTGAGCAGGAACACAACACCGCTCAGGATGATGACAGCCAGCGGCACATAGAAGGCGCAGACCTTGAAAGTGTGGATGTTCGCGGCAGTCATGTCGGCGGCGGTGGCGTCACCAATCATGCCGGCGGCGATGGCGACAGCACCGACGATACCGTTGGAGCAGGCGCCTGCGATCTTATCGAGCATCGGACGCACGGACAGGGTGACGGCCTCGTTACGTTTGCCGTTCTTCAGCTGGCCATATTCGATGGAGTCGGTCAGGGAGAGGATGGCAGTCATCTGGATGAAGGTCTGCGGCAGGTAGAAGAACACCAGGCCGACGGTGACGACAGCGAGGTTGTTGGTGCCGACGATGAACAGCAGGTAGCCGAGGACCATGAGCACCATACCGCCGAGGTACAGGTAGCGACGCGGTATGCGCTTGTTCAGAATCGGGTACAGCGGCGCCATGATGATGCCGGCGATGACCGAGACAACGCCGACGATGGAGTAGGCGGCGGAGTTGTTCAGGATGAACTTGAACATGTACATGAGCACGCCGGTGGTGGCCACGTTGGCGATGGCGTACAGCAGGTAGGACAGGGCGACCCACAGCAGCTGGTCGTTCTGGGCGAGAGCCTTGAACGCGGCGAGTGGACCACCGTTATCTTCGGCCTTGGCGCGCAGGGTGCTGGTGCTTTCCTTGGTGCCGAACGCGACGGAGCACACGGTGAGGACGCCGAGAATAGCCACGATGATGGCGAAGCAGGTCCAGCCACTTTGGCTTTCCTGGTGCTTGCCGGTGAAGACATAGCTGAAGTAGGTGACGATCGGGATGACGACGATAGTCAAACCGTTGTAACCGATGGAGCCGCCGAAGGAGCCGAGAGCAGTGTAAGTGGAGCGCTCGTGGGAGTCGGAGGACAGCGCCGGAATCATGCCCCAGTAGGAAATGTCACGCAGGGAATAGAACACGTCAAGCACGATGAACGTGATGACGAACAACACGATGAACAGTGTGGTGTTGACGTTTACCAGACCGAACAGACCGGTATAGACGAGCACAAGTAGAACGGCGGAAACGGTGCCGCCGATGAGCTGCCATGGCTTGAAACGACCCCACTTGGTCTTGGTGTTATCGATGATGTTGCCCAGCAGCGGATCGATGAAGATCTCCGCGATACGGATGACAACCACAAGGCCGGTGATAACGCCGATGAGCTTGGTAGCGAGCGCCTTGTCAACGCCGGAGAACAGCGAGCTGGTGACGTAGACGATGAAGTAGGTGCTCAGCGCGTTGTAGAAGGCGGATTGGCCGACGTTGCCGAATGAATAGGCCACGCGGGACAGCAGACTGCCTTTCCTGGTTGGCTTCGCAGACTGCTGCGTCTCCTTCGGTGCGGCTGCGACATTGGATTCTGCCATCGTACTTCTCCTTAGAAGTTGTGATTGAAGCTGTAATCGGAAATCATCATTTGATTTCGCATGAGTTAAGTATATCCCTTTACCCCTGTTTAGTAAAATTTAACATCTGCGTTGTGCACTGTTGGGCGTGTCGCATTTTGTGCGATTCTGCACATATACATGTCATATTGTGTGCGATTCGCGGTATTTCGCCGACAGTAGACAAACAAAAGGCGATTGATGACGTAGCATCATCAATCGCCTTTCATATTTTTCCGCACATACGTACGCTAAGCAGCCCGTTTCGACCGGGCAGATCGCTTCGATCGGGTCTGCAATTTTGGCCGCGATTCACGTTTCGGCTGCGCCGGCACGAAACTATCTCGCACTTCCAGCGTCGTCGACAGATACACGTGCTGACGGGACGTCCGCTTGCTGGCGATCGCATCGGCCAAGGTGAGAATCGCAACGCGCGCAAGCTCGTTCTGGTCGATTGAGAACGTGCTCAACGGTGGCGACGTAAGCTGTGCGATCGCCTGGTTGTTGATGCTGATGACGCTGATATCGCGGGGCACGATCACACCAACCGCGTTGAACGCCTGCAGCACGCCGACCGCGATGATGTCCGCCGAAACAATAACTGCGTCAGGCAGTGCGCCGTTGTGGTCACGGATAAACTGCTCCCCCAGCTTGCGACCATTTTCCACGGTGAACAAGCCGTCAGAATACACCAGTCCACGCAGGTCGAGACCATAACGGCCCATTTCACGCCGAAAATATGTGGCACGCCCCTCTTCGTCCACCTCATAAAAATTCGTCAGCCTCCCCTTGCCGCCGATGAATCCGACACGCTTCATGCCAGCCTTCGCACATGCTTCGACCGCGTCATGCATGGTCTGCTGTAGGTCGGGCTGCACGGAATCAAACAGGTTCGGTGCGGGATTCACATCGATGAACACACCGTATGGCATGACCTCATGCAACTTCTCAAGGTCGCTTTCGGCTATGACATTGGCGCCGATAGCCATGAAACCATCGAATTTCCCCTTCTGATTCAACATCTCGTCAAGACTGTGGAAAACAGTGAGCTCCATACGCTGCTGTTTGGCGTTATGTTCCAGCGCCGAACGCAAATCGGCAAAATACGAATCACGCAGCGTTTCGTCGGACTCCTCGTTGTCCAACAAGGCTACTTCGTGCGGAATGACGATACGCTTGGCCTGGGCGCTGTATCCCAAATCCTCGCTGGCGCGGATGATCGCGCGACGCGTCTCCTCACGCACGGACAGCGTCGGATCGCCATTCAACAGACGCGACACCGTGGCCTGCGAGAATCCCGTACGTTTCGCAATCTCCTTGATGGTCGCCATCGCTCCCTCGCCCTCCCATGGATACCTCATCAGATTTTAGTAAAAGCATTACTAAATCCATCATATTACATTACCGAACGTATTCTTATAGCCATGACACAGCCAGAGCAATCACGGAAACCGCGAATCGCGCATCAGTCCACGGAACGGATGAACGAACTGCGTGCACAACAAAAATCCTTTGCCCTGCAGAACATGCGGAGCAAAGGACTCGGCAACGCCGGTCTGCCTTTCAAAGCGACCGGTCATAAAGGTGGCATCAGTCGGCAGGGTTCCAAACGCGGCTGACACCGTGGAGAAACGCGGTCACCGTCAGCCCCACGGGCCTGCGGCTGGAAGCGCCCGCCCTTCTGCGTGGCCGACTTGCCATGTGAGCCACCCCTCGATGACGCCACGCTCCGCATCGGTTCTACCGGACGCGTATACATCAGGCCTCTCCCCGGTGATGCTGCGGATGGAACCATACACATATCCACATTTTTCACGGAGACGGTTGCGGGGCTGCCGGCTTTCCATATACCGTCAGCGCATGGAAAGCTTTGGACACAATACATTTTTCACATTAGAGCAGGCACGGGAGGAGGCGGCGAGACGGCATCTTGAATGCAGGCAGGTGTTGTCGCGGATAAGGTCACGCTCCTCGCTTCCACTCTATGTAAGCCACGGCACAGCGCTGGAGCTGCATGGCATGATTGCCACCATGAATTATTTACCCGGATATGGTTCGGAGCTCGTTCACGTTTCGGTGTGCCGGCAACGTGACCTGCGGAAAATCCAGGGGATGAAATTCCATTACGCAAGGCATGGCGTAGACGTGGTGCACGCCGACGAATTGGTGTCAAGCGTCTCCGCGATGCAGGCGGTCTGCCAGATTGCGCCCTATGTCGACGAACGGAGTCTGGTGATCGTCATGGATTGGCTCACTTGTGCCAATCCCGATTTACGCGTCTGCACTCACGATGAGCTCTCCGACTACATCCGGAGTGCGCCGCGATTCATTGGGAGCGCCAAATGCAGAAAGGCCTTGCGCCTGTCCAAACCAGGTACCGATTCCCCGCAGGAAACGGTGCTTCGTTTGGAGAGCGATGCCTACGGGCTGCCTGAGGCACATGTCAATTATGAGATCATTGACCACATACGCGGCTCGGGCACGATGAAGGTGGATATCGCCTACCCGGATGACCGCGTCTGCATAGAATACGACGGAAATTACCACTACACCCACGGCCGCTGGATGTATGACCTCGATAAGCGCAACCGGCTGAGGGATCTTGGATTCACGCCTTTTGTCGCCACCCGCGAGCATTTGGCCTCCAAACAGAAGCTGAACGAACTGTTCGGCATGGTCGCCCGAGCGATAGCCAGTCACCGTTACGACTTGGACTAGTTCCGTAGGTGGTTTTTCGCTTCCGTAGGTGGTTGGGTCTGAATACCCAGCATGAAAACGGCCAGAATAAAGCCTTTCTCCAACCCCGATACTCTGACCAACCACCTACGGAACACCCAAACCGCCTACGGAACCGCATGAGTAGTCCCCGCAATGGATTTTTCGCCATTGATTCGGGGAATCCATGAAAAGCCACAGCGGGTGCACCCTGCGTAAAAGGTCATGCCCGCCGATTCATGGGAGCCATATGCGCAAGGGCCGTGAGGAAACCACATATGTGGCTTCCGCACGGCCCTTGCATTCGTTGAACACTACCGTTCAGCCTGTCCAATTCACCAAGAACGGGACAGGAACGAAGCAGAAGGAGCCTTACTCCAGTTCCACGGCGCCCGTGTACAGCTGGTAGTACTCGCCCTTCTGCGCGATGAGCTCGTCATGCGAACCGCGTTCGATGATGCGGCCATGGTCGAGCACCATGATCACGTCGGAGTTGCGCACGGTGGACAGTCGGTGCGCGATCACGAACACGGTGCGTCCCTTCATGAGGTTGTCCATGCCGGCCTGCACCACCTCTTCGGTACGGGTGTCGATGGACGAGGTGGCCTCGTCGAGGATCATTGCCGGCGGATCGGCCACGGCAGCACGTGCGATGGAGATCAGCTGACGCTGGCCCTGAGACAGACCGGAGCCGTCGCCTTCGAGCACGGTCTGGTAGCCGTTGGGCAGCATGCGGATGAAGCTGTCCGCATTGGTGAGCTTAGCGGCGGCGATGCACTCCTCGTCGGTGGCGTCGAGCTTGCCATAGCGGATGTTGTCCATCACGGTGCCGGTGAACAGGTTCACGTCCTGCAGCACGATGCCGAGCGACTTGCGCAGGTTGGGCTTGCGGATGCCCTTGACGGAGATGCCGTCATACAGGATCATGCCTTCCTGGATGTCGTAGAAGCGGTTGATCAGGTTGGTCACCGTGGTCTTGCCCGCGCCGGTGGCGCCGACGAGCGCGACCTTCTGGCCGGGCTTGGCGAACCAGGTGATGTCGTGCAGCACGGGCTTGTCCGGGTTGTAGCCGAAGGTCACGTCGGTGAAACGCACGTCGCCCTGCAGCAGGGTCAGGCGCCCGTCCGGCGAGGTGATCGCGTTCTCGCGCGCCTTCCTCGCCACTTCCGCGGCCTTCGGGCTCAGCGACTGCGCGGCCTTCAGGGAACGGGTGCCGTCGTCGCCTTCCTCACGCTTCCAGGCCCAATGGCCGGTTTCGTGGTCCACTTCGGTCATGGTGCGGCCGTCTTCGCCGAGCTCGACGTTGACGAGTGTGACGGAGCCGCCGTCGTCCTCGGGCTTCTCATCCATCAGCTGGAAGATGCGGGACGCGCCGGCGAGCGCCATCATCACCATGTTGAACTGCATGGAGACCTGGCCGAGCGGGTTGACGAAGGAGCGCGACAGGGTGAGCAGGGAGATGAGGGCGCCGAGGGTGAGCTTGCCCGCGCCGGCGAGACCGAAGTTGCCCATGCCGGAGAGCGCCATGAATCCGCCGACGATGGCGAGCAGAATGTAGAGGATGTAGCCCATGTTGCCTACGACGGGCATGGTCACGTTGCCCCAGGTGTTCGCTTCGGCGGAAGCGTGGAACAGTTCCTCGTTCTTCTCGTCGAAGGTCTTCTGGGTGGCGTCCTCATGGTTGAAGACCTTGATGACCTTCTGACCGTTGACGGATTCCTCGACGAAGGCGTTCACGTCGCCGATCCACATCTGCTGCTTGACAAAGTAGCGGCCGGAGCGGGAGACGATGGCGCGCACGACTACGAACAGGATCGCGGCGAACACGAGCACGAAGATCGTGACCGGCACCGACAGCCACAGCATGGAGACCAGTGCGGCCAGTGCGGAGATCGCGGACGAGAACATCTGCGGGAAGGACTGGCTGATGGCCTGGCGCAGGGTGTCGGTGTCGTTGGTGTAGCGGCTCATGATGTCGCCGTGCTCGTTGGTGTCGAAGTAGCGGATCGGCAGCGTCTGCTGGTGTGCGAACATGTCGTCGCGGATCTTCTTCAGGGTGCCTTGCTCGACGGTGACGATGAGCCACTGCCATAGCCAGCTGCAGAAGGTGCCGGCCGCGTAGAGGCAGGCCATCAGCGTCAGGGCGCGCAGCAGCGGGTTCCAGTCGGGGTTCTTCACACCGACCAGCGGCAGGATGTAGCTGTCAATCAGGGATTGCAGGAACAGTGCGGATCCAGCTTGTGCGGCCGCGCCGATCAGGATGCACAGCACGATTGCCACGACATGCCATTTGTATTGGAAGATGTAGCCGAAGATGCGCTTGGTGGTTCCGGGGGCGGCTTTCTGCATCGGCGGCTTTGCGCCCGGCTTGTTACCCGGCTTGGTCTGCATGGTTTTTTCAGCGTTGTTCTTAGTCATTTCCGTTCCTCCTTTCACTTCAGTTCCTCAGGCTGGGCCTGGTTCTTGGTCTGCGATTCGTAGATGGAACGGTATTCGTCGCAGGTCCGCAGCAGTTCCTCATGGGTGCCGGATGCGGTGATGCGGCCTTCCTCCATGACGAGGATCATGTCGGATTCCTGCACGGACGCGATGCGCTGGGCGATGATGATCTTCGTGGTGTCGGGGATCTCGTCATGGAATGCGGTGCGGATCAGCTTGTCGGTCTTGGTGTCAACGGCCGAGGTGGAGTCGTCGAGAATCAGGATCTTCGGCTTCTTCAGGAGCGCGCGAGCGATGCACAGGCGCTGGCGCTGGCCGCCGGAGACGTTGGTGCCGCCCTGTTCGATGTACGTGTCGTACTTGTCCGGGAACTCCTGGATGAAGCCGTCGGCCTGCGCGAGCTGGCAGGCGTGGCGGATCTCCTCGTCGGTGGCGTTCGGGTTGCCCCAGCGCAGGTTCTCGGCGATGGTTCCGGAGAACAGCACGTTCTTCTGCAGCACCATGGCGACCTGGTCGCGCAGGACCTCCATGTCGTAGTCGCGCACGTCGACGCCGCCGACCTTGAGCGAGCCGGAGGTCACGTCGTACAGGCGCGGCACGAGCTGCACCAGGCTGGACTTCGCCGAACCGGTGCCGCCGACGATGCCGACGGTCATGCCGGAACGGATCTTCAGGTTGATATTGTCGAGCACCGGCTTTTCGGAGTTATCAGAGTAGCGGAAGTCGACGTTGTCGAATTCGATGGACCCGTCGGCCACTTCCTTGATGGGGTTGGCCGGGTTGGTCACCGTGCTTTCCTCGTTGAGCACCTGGCAGATACGTTCCGCGGACGCCTGGGAAATGATGCACATGACGAAGACCATGGACAGCATCATCATGGCCATGAGGATCTGCATGGCGTAGGTGACCAGTGCGGTCAGGTCGCCGGTGGTGAGCCCCAGCGCGGCATTATTGCCCGAGGCCACGATCTGCTTGGCGCCCATCCATGCGATGAGAATCATCGAGACGTATACGCAGACCATCATGAGCGGGTTGTTGAAGCTCATCACACGGTCGGCCTTGCTGAAGTCCTTGTAGATGCGCTGGGAGATGCGGCCGAATTTGGCGATTTCATGCGATTCGCGGGTGTAGGACTTGACCACGCGGATGCCTTGAAGGTTCTCGTCGACCACGTTGTTGAGCTTGTCGTAGGTGTGGAACACGCGCTCGAACACCGGGTGCACGTACACCGCCAGGCCGCACAGACCGAAGGCGAGAACAGGGATGCACGCCAGGAACACCAAGGAAATGGACGGGCTGATGCGGAACGAGAAGATCCACGCCACGATCATCATGATCGGGGCTCGCACACCCAGACGAATGATCATGGAATAGGCGTTCTGCAGGTTGGTCACATCGGTGGTGAGCCTGGTGATGATCGAGCCGGTGGAGAACTTGTCAATATTGGTGAAGCTGAAGCCCTGCACCTTCTCGAATTCGTCATGACGCAGGTTCTTGGCGAATCCAGCGCCGGCGATCGCGGCGAACTTACCGGCAAGGAAGCCAGCCGCGAGCGAACATAGCGAGCACGCCAGAAGAATCAGACCGAATTTGACGATGGCGGGCATGCTTTTGCCGGTGATGCCTTCATCAATCAACGACGCCATCACCGTGGGGATGAGGATTTCCAGAACACCTTCGACCACCACAAATATCGGGGTGAGAATGCTGGGCTTCCTATATTCACGCAGCGATTTGCCAAGCGTGCGTACGAGATGCCGCTTTTGTTTTGGCTGCGATTGCACCGCAGCCGTTGTCACGTTTGTTCCGCTCACTTACTCTTCCTTTCCTGTTTCGTCTTCCTGTGATGTTTTCCGTACAGTTGGTTGCGATTCGCATTCCCGCGATTGCCGTTCCCGCGATTCCGCCTCGCACAATGCCAGGCTGGAGTAGCGACTTTCGTCGCCGATCAGCCCGGTGGAGACCAGATTGGTTTGCATCACGTCGAGCACGTGCATGAATTCGCGGATCTCGTCATCGCTCAAACCCTGAAGAAGAATGCCTTCCATGGCGACGGCGTTGGCTCGCAGCGCCTCGGCTATATCGCGCGATTTGTCAGTGAGCACGATTTTCTTCAACCGCGCGTCCCTCGGCACGGATTCGCGCACGATAAGCCCTTTGCGTTCCATCAATGCGAGCACTCTGCTCGACGTCGACCGGGTGATGCCGAAGCGGCGTTCCACATCCTGCGGGAAGATCTCCCGTTCCGAATGGCGTGCGAGGAAGGTGATGATGTCGATGTTGCCACCGCTCAGACTCTCCACTTCCATAGGACGCGTCACCGCAAGATACCGGTTGATGACGTTGTGCAGCGATCGGATGGCGACGCTCGGCGGCTTGCATGCGCCTCGGTCCCACGCTTCGGTGAACGCGGGGTTCACCGAAGCCGTTCCATCGTTCTGTATATCGTTCACGGAACATAAGATAACACGTTGTACATACAACAGTTGCATATGCAACATTCAGCGTGTCGTGTGTGACGGAACCGGATCGCAGCACACCGAGCGCAATATTGTAATCGCAAAATCGCTTAAAAATAGCCAAAAATAAGCTCGGAACAAGCCGAAACCAAGTATGAAAAAGCCGAGGATGTGGTCCGCACCGGTTCATTCGCGGGCCACATCCTCGGTCTAAATCCTTGAAACTCCTTTTGCTTACGTCTTGTTTACGTCAATCCGTCTTATTCGGCGGTTTCGGCGATTTTGGCGTATTCGTCGAGCATGAAGGCGGTGATGGCCTTGCCGCCGTCGCTCATCAGCATCGGCATGGAGTTGATCGGCATGGACTTGAGGAACATGCGCATCATGTCGTTGTCGGGCAGCTGCGGCAGATTGCCGGCCTCGCCTTCCGCATACACGGATGCGACGATTTTGGAGCCGACCGGATCGTCGGCCCATTCGCCGAACGTGGACCATTCGTCGAGCGGCAGGGCCTTGCCGTCGCCGTCGAGCGTGACGACGGCCACGGCGGCGATGTCGCGGCTGGACGTGCCGACTTCGACGGTGTATTCGCCGGCTTCGACATGCCAGTCGTTGAACTTCTCGGACCAGTAGGCGAAGGCGCGCTCGTCCAGATCGAAGGTAATCTCAGCCGATTCGCCGGCCTTGAGGAACACCTTTCGGAAGCCCTTGAGCTCATGCTTCGGGCGGGCTACGGCGGCCTTGCCTGGAGCTACGTAGACCTGCACGGTTTCGGCGGCGTCCACGTCGGACGTGTTGGTGACGGTCGCGGTGACGTGTGCGGTGTTGGCGCCGGTCTTGGCGACGTTCACGCCGTCGATCGCAAAGGTCGCGTAGCTCAGGCCGAAGCCGAACGGGTAGTCGACGGCCTTGTCGTACGTGTCGTAGTAGCGGTAGCCGACGAACACGCCCTCACCATAGTCGACGTGCCCCTCCTCACCCGGCCAGTTGATCATGCTCGGATCGTCGTTGATGTCCATCGGAATGGTCTGTGCCAGCTTGCCGGACGGGCTGACCTTGCCGAAGATCACGTCGGCGAGCGCCGGACCGCCCGCCTGGCCAAGCAGCCAGGATTCGAGGATGCCCTTGGCGTTGCCTGCCCATGGTGCCACGGAGACGACGGATCCGTTGGACAGCACCACGACGATGTTCTTGTTTTCGGCGGCGACGGCTTTGAGCAGTTCGACCTGCTTGGCTGGAATGTCGAGGGTTTCACGGTCGAAGCCTTCGGATTCGGCGGCTTCCGGAAGGCCGAGGAACATGAGGACGACGTCGGCGTTTTTGGCGGTTTCGACGGCTTCGGCTTCGAGCTTGGCGTCGGCCGGTTCGAGGTCGAGGGTGAAGCCGGGGGCGAATGCGGCGTCGACGCCCCGCGCGGCGAGGGTGTCGAGGAAGCTGGTCATCTTGGTCGGGGTGATGTGGGACGATCCGCCGCCCTGGTAGCGCGGGGTGCGCGCGAATTCGCCGATGACGGCGATTTTCGCGTTTGCAGCGACCGGCAGGATGTCGTCGTCGTTTTTGAGCAGCACCATGGATTCGATGGCGGCCTGATGGGCCACCTCGTCGTGGGCGTCCACGTCGAAGCGGTAATCGTCGACGCTCATGGCGGCGCGCGTCTTGTTCACGAGGTCGATCATGCCTTGGGCCATGCGGTCGAGTTGTTCGGGCTGGATGCGGCCGTCGCGGGCCGCATAGACGATTTGGTCATCGGTGTAGCTCGGCGGCATTTCGAGGTTGAGGCCGGCGTTGAGGGAGGCGACGCGGTCATGGTCGGCGCCCCAATCGCTCATGACGATGCCTTCATACCCCCATTCGTCGCGGAGCACGTCGGTGAGCAGCCAGCGGTTTTGTGCGGAATGCACGCCGTTGATGCGGTTGTAGGAGCACATGATGGTCCATGGCTGGGCGGTTTTGACGATGTGTTCGAAGGCCGGGAAGTAGATTTCACGCAGCGCGCGCTGGGAGATGTTGGCGGATACGCGCAGACGGTCGGTCTCCTGGTTGTTGGCCGCGAAGTGCTTGAGCGAGGTGCCCACGCCCTTGGACTGCACGCCGGCGACGATGCCGACTGCCTCATGGCCGGCCAGATACGGGTCTTCGGACCAATATTCGAAGCAGCGGCCGCCGAGCGGGTTGCGCTTGATGTTGACGCCGGGACCGAGGATGACGGCGACCTTCTCCTGGATGCATTCCTCCGCCATGGCCTCGCCGACCTTGTGGATGAGTTCCGGGTTCCAGGAGCTGGACAGGCCGGCTGCCGGCGGGAAGCAGGTGGCGGGCACGGAGTCGTTCAGGTCGGTTTCGCCGGTGCTGGATGCCAGGGATTTGCGCAGTCCGTGGGGGCCGTCGGTGATCATGTAGCCGGGAACGCCTTTGGTTTCCACACCCTGCAGGTGCCAGGCGTCGCCGCCGGAGGTGAGGGACGCCTTCTCTTCGAGGGTCAGGTCGTTGACGGAAGGATAAGCGGTGTCGCTCATGAGCTGCCTCTTTCGTATGTCTTCTGTGTTTCTGGTGCCTTTCGGCTATTTTCTCGGCCGTCTCGCGATTGTTTCGCGGTGGGACTTCAACCCCGAATTCCCTACCTACCGATTGGTAGGTACTTTATCAAAAAACAATCCTCAACACGCCAATCATCTTTGGAAAAGAAACCGACCGACCGTAAAGTGAATTACATATTCCAATAACCTCCAGCAACGACGGGAGCACATTATGGCCAACGACGAAGTCGACCGCAGAAGCGCGATTCTCAACGCGGCGGTCGAATGTTTCGGCACGCTCGGCTACTACGGCACGTCGCTGCAGCGCATCGCCACCATGGTGAACCTCACCAAACCGGGCGTGCTGCATTACGTCGGCAGCAAGGAAGGGCTGCTGCATGCGGTGCTCGACGAAATGTACGACCGTGAGACCGAGGACGTCACCGCCGGCATGGTGCGAGACGAACGTCCGCTTATCGCCGAAATGTGGCGCAGGACGGTGGCGGTCAACGCCAAACGACCCGAATTGGTGCACATGTTCTCCACGTTGAGCGCCGAGGCGCTCAATCCCGACCATCCGGCGCATGATTATTTCGCCGAACGCGAGGAACATATCGTGGAAGTGGCCGCGAACATCCGCTGGCATGTGCCAGAAGGCGTTGACGCCGAGCAGGTGCTGCGTTCCGGATTCGCGATGATGGACGGCGCGCAGCTGCGTTGGCTGCGGGTTCCGGGGCGCGATTTGAACGAAATGTGGGCGAGTTGCGAGGACGTGCTCTTTCCCCTGCCGCAGTGGGAAGGCTACCGCTGACCATGAAATATCTGTTGGCACCGGATTCGTTCAAGGAAGCCGCTTCCGCGCAGGCCGTGGCTGAGTCGATGCGCCGGGGCGTGGCGGCCGGCGATCCCGGCGCCGAATGCCGCATGATGCCGTTGTCCGATGGCGGCGAGGGATTGACCGACGCGCTGGTCCAGGCAACCAGCGGCGAATTGCGATCGGAGCACGCGCATGACGCGCTGGGCCGGCCGATCATCACACGATATGGATTCCTTGGCGAGGGCGGTTTCGGAACATCTCACGATGGAGAGAATCCTCGCACCGCGGTGGTCGAGTGCTTTATTTGTTAAGGA
>OGZV01001268.1_pt1 | contig 24103 bp, 20 predicted proteins | sample 1576861 | NCBI WGS metagenome assembly OGZV01 (sample SAMEA3541501, study PRJEB24748) | human gut metagenome | biome: human gut; feature: human-associated habitat; material: faeces | place: China | collected 2012
CATGTATTTGTGGTTATTTACATTTTACACGAGATCTCCAATATGAGTCTTTTTACTTGTCGCAATATATTTTACAATTCATCATACTAAAAAATTAACCCCACTAGTATTCAAACTAGTAGGGTTTTATTATCCATATAATTGGATTTACATATGTATAGAATACAAAAGATTCCCCATTATTAAATGGTAGTCATAATTAATTAGTGACCTGTATCTAAATTTCCATGATTAAATCCATTTTCTAATTGTTGTACGACATCTTGGTATTGCTCCTTCTTCGATTGCAAATACTTAATATACAAGGTATTTTCAGAGCCAGAACCAACAAAGCCTTTCACATAATAAATAAATGTTCCATCTGTATACGTTACAACATACCAATCATCACTCAATGTATGGAATCCTGGTATCCCTTTTTGCTTAGCCATATTAAGAGTCCGATAGTAAGCATTTTGAGAAGTTTCATTTAATGTATTATTAGAACCAGAAACTGTTACTTCAATAGTCCCATCTTGAGGGGAAATAATACAACCATCACCATTTACAGATTCTTTTCCTTTTACCCACGTACTTGGATACCGAATAGAAAAACCAAATCTTGCATTTCTATATGTAAATAATTCACTAGTATTAGCAGTCTCTTGATTTTCCTGTACTGCTACCTCCTGCTTTGGCGTCTCTGTAGTCTTGGCTTGTGAACTTGTTATCGCTGTTTGATTTTTAGTTGGAGAATCATGATTGACCAACATAACAACCCCTATGCCAATCCCCACACCTACTGTTAAACCTACTATAGCAGCAATAATATGTTTCTTTGTAATTTCAATAACCATTAATATTTCCCCACTTCATATAACATTCCCATATTTTACTATATTTATTATACAGTAAAGACCGCACCCCAAGGTACGGTCTTTTTCTTATTTCTTTAGCTTCTTTTCTATCTTGCTTCTTAACTGATTAGCGTTTTTAAAGTCTAAATATTCCATCATATTGCGTAACTTTAGATGATTGTATTTAGTTTTACTATCTTTATACGACAATACCATAACATAGGAGTATTCATTATCTTGTATCAAATGGAGTATACGTGATAGCTTACCAGGGTTGTATTGATCCATGATATAAGTAGGAACACCATTATTCAACACCATCGCAGATTGGATTGGTACATTTTGTAACAATAATTTAGAGGATCTATAAATAATATCGTTAAAAACACGTTTAGGATATGCAACCATTGGATGATCTTTTCTCTGTATAGGACCTCTTGTTACAACCAGCCGCATGTCTGCCCCCTCATATACACGACCTTCTGCATGTGGCCCCTCTTTCATTTCTGATTGTAACTGCATACCCTTAGGCAAACGATAGGTTACATTCCCCCATGTAACAGCATCACTTGTACGATCTACATCATCTATTGGCTGTAGCGATGGAATTACAAAATTAGCCATTGTGCTCTCTACCTTAGTAGTAATTGGGTGATTTATATGGCCAAGCACTGCCACATAATTGTGGTTTGGTTGTTTATCAAACGTAACAGCAGCCATCATTAAAGGTGTATTCTCACTAAGATATTTGTCTGTTATACTCCAATTTCCTTTAGTAATACCAGGATAATTAAAGGTACCCTTTTGTTTAGCCGATTTATAAACTGCATCATCTACAAAGCTTTCACTAGAACTAACAAGCCCAGCAATAACACTGCTTTCAACAGCAAAAGAAGATACCTCATTTTTCTGATGAGCGTCTTTATAAAAACTTCCAGTTACAACAATAGGCACGGTCATTTTAGCCCGATGGTCACCTTCGTGCAGCAAGATAACCGTAGATTCATGAGAAGATATATCCATAGACTTATCATGTGCTTTCTTCCATCGTTCTGCCTGTTCTACACTTCTTTTATTCTCTTCTACCTGTTTATCTAGCATTTCATATATATGCTTGCGCGCTAAAATAATTGCACTCGCATTAGCATTCAGAGCTTCACCATAACGATAGTTCTGATATGCAGTATCTGGAATACTAGCGTCAGCCCCTGGTACAGGCGGCTGTCCTTCAGGCACAGTATATTGCGCCGCATCAATAGGCATGGTGAAAGCTACTGTCACAGCCAAGCTCAACAAAATACTTTTTAGTTTCATACAACACCTCTCAAACAATAATAGGCACGTTCTCTCATTAGTATTAGTATACTATATCCACGAGAACGTGCCTATTTATGCTTATTGTAATTTTTTCAACGCTGCTTTAATTTCGTTTACTTCAGCGCGTAGTTCTTCGTTATCTGCGCGCAGTGATGCATTGTCAGCTTGTAGGTCTTTGATTTGTTTTGCCATTTCAAAGCGGCTTGTTTTAAGTGTCGGATCTTGTTCGCCCACTTTGAAAGAAGCACCGATGTTAAACATGCTTTCACCACCAACGGTAACGCCAGCGTGAACCATGGAGTTTTCGTTTGGCTGATAGGACGCACCGATAGCGCCAGCCGTCGAGTGTTTATAATGACCCAAGCTAGTGGCAAAGGACCATTTATCGTTTGGATTATAGTCCAAATAATGGAGCCCCGCCAATGCCGCAGAGGCAGCGCCCACCTTGGAGACTTGACGATCCGTATAGGACTTGGCATTGTTGAGCACCTTATCCCCAATATTCACGGTATTATTTTCAAGTGTGGAAATGCGATTCGTATTGTTATCGACCTGCGTTTTCACCTCATGCAACTGACTGCCATTGATGGCATCCGTAGACGTTTTAGATACATTTCCCTTAGACACATTTACAATTTTATTGTTCCCATTATCAAGGCCTTTGTCGGTTAGAGACACAGTTTTCTCATTATCATGGTCCCCATCAGTAGTCGTGATAGTCATTCCTTTATAACCATAATTCGTATTGTATTCAGTGCTGTTCTCATTATCAAAGTGCAGAATCTTCGTACCATCTGTGCTGAGCTCAGATTTATCACCACTTTGTACATTGCTCATGGTGAAAGTTTTAGGTTCCATTTGCGCCATATATTTATTTTCTTTTCGGTCGAGAATAGCCAAGCCATAATCCTCTTCCCAAACAAGCTCATGAGTGCCGTTATACATATCAAAGTGACCAGCTCCAATATGAGCATGACGATCATCAGGATGGCCAGCATTCTCTTCTACCGTATCACTAATAGATATACCATCAGATTCGATGCGAATACCATGGTTAATATCACCACCAGAACCTATAAACGTCCCTTGGTATGTAGGATAATTCGTCATCGAAATTTCATAATTCGTAGAACCATCCGCATTCGTACTCCTATTAACTAACAAATTCTCACTATTCGTGGAAACAGTAGAATCTGCATGAACCGTTAAACCATTTACACACAATACAGACAAAATACCTGCTAATACTAACAACTTCTTATTCATGATTATTCCCCTGAATTCATAGTAAAACATTAGCCATACAATCCCTTATAGTATGGTCTAACGAACTATACACATATAAATACCAATAGTAACCTAAATTTTCACAATATACTACAATTATAAGCTTAGCTTATTTTTATTTCAATGATTAACTTTGATAAACTTTCATTATTTATTCATTTTAAATAAAAAGACGCTCCCCTAAAAGAGCGTCTTTTTATTACCTTACATATACTTATATATATAGATAAATCATATGTGTATGGAAAAATTCTTTATATTCACCAATAGTGGAGAATGCCCCTTTATTTTCTTGTATAACAGACTCAAAATTAGGCTTCGTCACGACTACGACAGGTTGACTACTAGCTGCTGTAAGTTTTGTTTCAGTTATTGATGACTTAGTTCCGTTCCAGAGGCTGTTACATTTACTTTCATAGTAAGCCCAACAAGCTTGTGTATAGGTATGTGTAACATAGGCCTTATCATAGTACTCTTGCGCTGAATCTAGATGACCAAGGGCTTCGTCGATTTGAGCCATCGTATAGAAAGCAAAAGTGGACCAACTATAATCACTTGGTACGGGCTCACGCCAATGTCTTGCCCTCTCAAAGCTGGTGTGTAAATCCTGCTTAATTCGTTCTGCCACCGCTCTATCTCCCATGTACATAGCGAGCACAGCCATATACTTAGCACATAAGCATTCTGCGTAATAGTCTTGGAAATTTCGTTTACCATACATAGACCATAATCGGAGCAATTCATTCCATAGATTTCGGTCTAATTGATCTAGGTAGAAACGATGAATTGATTTCAAAAGAACTAAGAAATATACAATATCATTACTATTGAGTTTAGTTTCTATGTCTAGCAAGTTGTGTATTTGCCCATATGCCTTAAAAGGCATCTTGAAATACAGATGATCGATAGACTGAATACGCTGATTAAAGCTTTCACAATCACCTATTTCAATATCATGATGCAATAATAAGTACTGCAAGCATTCAAGATTAAAGACATTGTCCTGACAGCTTACATCACAAATATAGTTATTAAAATAAGGCTCATGAACCAACGGTGTTTGTTCCTGCGCGGCAATGAGTTCTTCCAATAGATTCCGATAGGCATTATTTCCTGTGAAAGCATGACCTAACATGCGATACCATTTAGATAGGCGAGATACTCTCTGCACATACTCAGCCTGCCAAGAGGAAGGAGATTCGATATCTACCTCACCGATAGCTGCGTCCAAAGCATCGACGATAGAAACTAGTACTTCATAATTCTGGTATCGTCGAACAGCCTCATAACAACCATCTAGAAGGCAATATATACGTTCTAATACCGTTAACTGAGCACCTTTATGAGACAGTGATTCTACATGAGACAATAAATCTACACCGATATTCTCAGCATTAGTTATATCATCAGGACAATCATCATCCTCTTTAACGCCTATGTGTATAAGCATTTTCTTTGCATGGCTAGTATAAGGCACCAAGAAATCAAAATACGCTCTAGCTTTATCAAAACCAGGATATAAATCGACGCGTAGCTTTTCTTGAGATAGTTCTCTAATAAGATCATCCGCCAAAGGACTCAGTATACGATGCCTTACGTAACCAAGTACACCTTCATTTCCTTCCTCCCAGTAGTCTATCCCCTCACTGAATCTATCATATAGATTATATATATAATCATGTAACAAGCTATCAGTCCAGTCGTTGCTTTCATCATATACAGAAATGATGGCATCATTGGTTAAATTCCTATAAAAGCGATGAACAGGTTCACAAACTTTGCGGAAAAAAGGATCTTTGGACAATGTATCTAGCTGTTCAGATTCTGTCTGACCATGCATGGCCTGCACCATATAAGCCCCTAGTGCATCAGCAATCAGCAGAAACTCAGACCGGTTCGATTCATCCATAGAATATGTATTATCTAAGGCTTGAACTGCAATCAACTCAGGTAAATAATATCTATCAACGCGATTTATTGCTTGATGAATGGTATAACACCGCAAAGGAGTGGTAATACGCTGTGCTCCTGCTGCCATTCCAAAAATGCCGCTCCTACCATATAAAGACTCTATTAAATATCCCACCATATGGTCAGATAAGAAAAGAAGCCCATTTGTATCCCCATAATTGCGTTGGAATAGTAAATCCCGTCCACGCTCGCTCTTGTACAAGGCATGGACATTGTAACTCCCTCTTCTCTTTGTTGAAAGTAGCTCCTCACCTTTATAGGTACCATCTAGCATAAACTCAGGCAAAGCCTTTACGAACTCATCTCGTAATTCGTTGTACGGTTTACCATGTTCTGCACAAAGAGCCGCCACAAAGGAGCGAATTCGTTCATGCTCTAACTCAATCTCAGGACCATTATCTGTAATATCATCGCCCTCTTCAAAAGGCAAAATATCATCCGTACTATACTCCAAAGCATTTATAAAGGTAATCCCTTCCTTGCCCTCTACAAGAGGGAACAATGATGGTCGAATTTCATCGAATATGCCTGTCGTCGTAATTGTTACATTATACATACAACATCCTTTTACTATAAAACTATATACATACTAATCTATATATACTGCTATACATTTATTTAATAACTGCCACCATATGAATACTGAACCTTGATACTACGCCTTGAAACTACATTTTGAATCAGCACAGCAACACTAAGAACGATACGTAATCTATAGCTATTGTAACATTAAAACTTGCTAGTAATATAGGAACTATAATATAGGCATATAATAAGGGCTTTACCCCATCCATTGGGGTAAAGCCCTTATTTATTCGTGTATTAAATTATCAATTATCCAAAATAGATTAAATTGTAATCCAAGCTTATTACTGACTAATCTAATAGCTATCTAGATCATCAATGCCTATTTATCATAAATTAGTGAATAATCCAGATGGCAATTGTACTTGTAATGAACGTAACGATGACAGGTACGCTTGTACGTTTTACAAGGTCGAAGCTGGAGATGTTTGCGATACCTGCTACGGCAATCATAACAGCACTGATTGGGCTAAGTAGACGGCCTACGCTAGCTGCATTTTGCATGCCAAGAAGGATAGTTGTTGCATTACCGCCTAGGTCAGCTGCAAAGTTAGGAACGAGTGGCGCAAATGCGAACATAGATGCAACACCAGAGCCCATTACGATACTTAAGCCTGTAATAATTGTAGATACGATAACACCTACTACGTCAGCGGAGATGGCAAGGCTTTGAATAGCGGAAACGAATTCTTTTACGATACCCAAGGAAGTTAAACCGAAGGCAAATGTTTCACCAGCAACGATCAATGTTACAGTGTTTGCAAATTGGTCGCCCATACCTTTAAAGAAGGTTTGGATACTTGCTGCCATTTTACGGAAGTCACGATGACGAATAAGTTCGCAGCCCATAGCGATGAATAAGCTAAGGAACATGGCAAGGTTTACGTTCATTTTAACACCTTGAATACCATAATCGCTGAAGCCAAGGATAAAGATTAATGGTAATAATGGCAAGAAGATATATGGTAATGGACCTACTTCAAGGTCATCAGATTTATGAGCTTCCACATATTCTGCAGGAACATGACCAGATTTTTTATCCAAGTATTTTTGCCATACGAAATGAGCAATAGCTGCCATCAAACCACAGATAATATAGACTTTCAACTGATAGCCAACAAAGTATTCATGAACAGGCATGTTTACAGTTTTAGATACGAGTAATGTAGTAGCAGATGCAGGACCTATATCGAGCAAATGGCCTGTAGCAACGGCTGCAGCCGCACCTACAGGGCTAACACCTAAGCGCACAAGAATTGGGAAAATTGTCACCATCATGAGCATCGCAAGGCCAGACGCACTTGGAATAACTAGGGACATAAACATATTGAGGATAAATGTAAGCGCCATTACTAGGTACGCAGATTTCATTTTACCAAGCGGTTTAATGGCTGTTACAACGAGGCGAGAGCTGGCACCGATGTGGTCCATGTACTTCGCAAAACCAGTACAAGTCATGATCATGAGACCAAGGTTAGCCGCATCTTTAGCAGTTGTAACATTAATGAATTCAAAAGCATCAAAGAAAAGAACCCCTGTGGCCTTCTTCGCTTCTACGAAAGATGTCGTATAGCCTAACAAATAAGCTGCGAACATCATAATAAGACCGCCTAACAACAATACGGTTTGCGCTTTAAACTTCTTAATAACCAGCGTCCCCGTTATGGCAATAACCAATAAACAAACTAACAAATTCATACATGTTCCCTCCATTCACAACACAATACTTAGAAGTTTTCCTTTGCCTGTTTGAAATCTTCTTTGATTTTCTCTAATAAGCCTGGTGTTTCAAGGATTTCTTCAACAGATAAAGCAATGCCCTTCGCACCATACATGATAGCGTCCTCAGCGAGCTGGCTTTTACCATTGTCTAACCATTCCTGAGAATGACTCGTTACGCCCTTGCCTACGAATTTCACGCGCAAACACGCACCTGGCACACGGAACGTCACGCTAGAGAAATCGGTGGACCCCGTCACCTTGCGAGGCTCAGAAATCTCTGGGGCCCCTACCTTTTCTGCATTTTTTAAAAGTATATCGTTCAAGGTTTGTACATTAACTTTATTGTCGTATGCTTTAACCTCTTCCCATTCCATGGTAGCGCCTACTTGTAGAGCTGCACCTTGAGCTACATTTTTCACACGGTCCACAATCTCATCGAGACGAATCCGACTGGAAGAACGAATATACCATTGCGTGCACGCATAATCTGGAACAATGTTCGCCGCCTTGCCGCCATCAGTGATGATACCATGCATGCGAACCTCAGTCGGCACGTGCTCGCGCAAGTACTCCATACCGTTAAAGAACAACAATACCGCATCAAGAGCACTGATACCCTTCTCAGGAGCAATCGCCGCATGAGCAGACTTACCATGGAACTTGATATTCACGAGATTGAGCGCCAAAGACTTGCCATCTACCGTCGTTGTATCGCTGCCATGCATCATGAAAGCAAGGTCTAAATCGTCAAACACGCCTTCACGAGCCATAACGAGCTTGCCGCTAGCCGTTTCCTCTGCAGGCGTACCATACACAACCAATGTGCAAGATGCTTTTAACGTACGTTTCAAAGCAATCGCCGCCGTACAAATGGATGGGCCTTGTAAATTGTGACCACACGCATGGCCCAAGCCCTCAAGGGCATCGTACTCGCAAAGTAAGCCGATTTTAGGGCCGCCACCGTTTACGTGGTATACCGCTCTGAACGCCGTTTTGAGACCGCTCACTTCACGGTCTACGGTGAAACCTTCCTTCTCCAATAAATTCGTCAACAACTCATGGGCTTGGAACTCTTCATTCCCGAGCTCTGGATGATCGAAAATGAAATCGTTCAACTCCTTCATGGGCTGTCTTAATGCTTCAATCTCTTGTAAAAGCTGACTCATTTCTACCTCCAACATACACACTATAAAAACCTAAAATTATATTTGTTCCATATTATGGAACGCTATTCCAAATATCGGATAAAAAATTTACAAGGTCGCCCCCATTTGTTTAGAAATGGTTTGACCTAATACCATCATGACAGATAGATACTCTTTGACGCATTCTTCCGTGTAGTCCCCTATAGGACCAGAGATGGTCATCACCGCCTCTAGCTTATTGCCAAAGGAGAAGATAGGAACCGCCATCGATGCCGCATCAGGCACGCGATTGCCTCGTGTTACCACGTAACCATCGTGACGAATTTGGGAGCTTTCACTAGCACTCATATCAGTATCCTTGAAGTCCCCTAGATAAGCCCCAAAAATCTTGCCGGCCGCCCCTTTAAATATAGGGTATACCGTGCCAATCTTAATGTCATGACGCAATGGCTTATCCGCTGCAACGCGCTCGATACAAATACGATAATCGCCTTGCGCCAAGAACAAATTCACGGACTGCTGCAACTGATCACGAATGGCCACCATGTACGGATGCGCAATGGCACGCACATCCAAAGACATAAGAAAGGACTTTGCCATGGGCAAAACACCCCAAGACAACTGATACTTCTTGGCCCCATTGAACTCAACCCAATGATGGGCCTCAAAGGTCTTGAGCAACCGATGAACCGTCGTCTTCGGCAACGCCGTCGCATTCGCCAACTCAGTCACCCCAAGCGGACCCGCCTCTAATAACTTGAGTATCTCAATACCACGCTCTATTGATTGAACCATATTCATATCCAAAGAAACGCACTAGCACCACTGTGGACTAATACATTTCACTATTCTATTAAAACTAATAACAATATACGTAATGTATTTGATTGCACTCTATACATCTCAACGACATAAAGTGCATTTAACTCATTATAAATATAACAATAACACATTCATGAAGAATTTAAAAATAACTATGATGCATGATTAAAGAAGATAAGAAATAGAGCTCATTTAATAAAAATGCACTACCTATAAAAATAAGATAGTGCATTTATTTAAGAGATTAATTTAACATATTCCCCTATTTATTTCTTATTAATTTGTAAGCAAAATTATTGATCAATTAATAGTTACGTCTTATATCAATATTACTAATTATCATTTTTATTTCATAGTAAAAATTCTATATGCAACGAACCAAATTATTGCTGCAAGCCCACCCATAACAATGAAGCCTAGAATAAATTCTCCAATATACCCCTTTTGTAGCCGTTCGAACACATCACTCAAAACACTAATTAAAATAAATGTAGGTATAGCCATCCATATTATCTTCCCCATTACAACACCTCCTAATGACTAGAAAGTATCACTACAATGAGTTTTTGTCAATATCAGATAATACTTATATTTTTACAAAATTCTATTTATTATAATCATCTAAAATCCCTTTATTAATGTGCCTTGAACATCTACGATATAATTAAGCAATACACTATCAAAATATTCTAACTAATAAGGCTTAGAACTTTAGGTTCTAAACTTTATTAGTTGACTTATTAAGTACAACAATACCCACGAATCTCTTTTACTAATTCAAAAATTGTAGTGCAAGGATTTAATGAGCTTGGATCATTCGGATCTTCAGCCTCTCTTAAATGTTGCTTATATCTTGTTTCAGCTCTTTTAATAGCCTTCTCTTCATCTCCATATTTATATAAGTGACTATAAAGATTGCTGTCATTTTTTTGATATTCAATTTTTGTTTTTCTTTGGAAAAGATTACTAAAATAACGACAACAACTTGATGAATCTTCAAAATACTTCATATTTTCAAAATAGCACATAAGCCAAACCTCTAAACAAATATTTGACCATCCTACATGAACACCTGATTGAATTGCTTTATCAATAATTTTTTTAAAATTACAAACTTTATCCTTATCTAAAACAATCCAATTTTTTCTTATTTTAGAATCATAAGATTTATGTTCTAATACTTTTTTAACTAGTTGATCTACTTTAACTCCTGATAATACCCTAATTTCAAGACGCTCTTTAATCTCTTGAGGCAAAGAATCTCTAAACCCATTAAGATACGCCACTTCTGTTTCTGATGCATCAGTAGCAATTAAATAATATCCTAATTCAAGAGGTCGAAAGTCTATTCTACGAGGTTCTCGACCTCTGCAGCGATCATTTTTTCCCATATTCACTCTCTCCAAGCAGATTTATAGATGTTAACTCTGGAATGGCTCCGTACATGCCTAACAAATAGTTTTTTTCATAATTTACATCTTTTCTAATCTTCTTACCATCAGCTGATTCAAATTCAGCTAGTGAGTAAAGTTCTGATTTACCATTTTCCTTTTTAGTAAACCAAACTTCATCACGCCTCAATAAATCTTTAGTTAAATGATTTGTATCATGACTTGTAAATATTAATTGTGCATGATTAGGATTTAGCTTTGGATTTAAAAACATCAATAAAATATTTCTCATCAGTAAAGAGTGAAGTCGAGCATTTAACTCATCAACAAATAGTACTGCCCCTTTATCTAATACCTCTTGTAAAAAGGAATATAAAGCAATCATTTTTAATGTTCCCGCAGACTCCTCTTGTAAAGGTAATAATTGGAATGAATCACTATCTATTTTTTTATGTTGAGTCCAAATTTTAAGTCTCCTACGTTCCCCAGTATCTACTTTTTCAACCTTAAACCCTTGTATGCTTTTATCAAATGACGATAAAAAGTTAACCAAATTTGCTTGTAAATGCTTATTATCCGCAAAACCAGGTGGCATGCTTGTATACATTTTCACTGCCTCTAACAAGTCAGCAAAGTCTACTGTCTTATTTCTTACAAACCAATTATAAACTTGAATACATATATCAATTTTCAATTTAGATCCTAATGATATAATCAGCGTACCTTTATTTAAAGATAAATCAATATTTTTTTGTAAATCCTTAGGTAAACCACTCAGATCCAATTCATCATCCGTTCTATTGCGATAAAATATTGATTTATAAGAAATACGTGTTTTAGCTTTTACATTTAACCATTCCTCTGAAACTCCATCACCATCAATACAAAAGCCATAATGATAAACTTTACATTTCGGATCGAAAGGAAGTGTAAAAAACACCTCGAACATTGTATCTTGATACTCAGATATATTATCAAATAAATATGGAATAGGTCGGATACTATCACTATTTTTTGAAAAGAGCTCATCATCAAAATCAAAAGACTTTAAAACATATCGTCGCATATATGCAAATGCATCATATATATTAGACTTACCGCTAGCATTGGCTCCAAAAATAGCAGCTACAGGTAAAACTCGCTCTTTTCCTATATTAACAACACGTTCAGAAAACTCCTTAATTTTTGTAGCAGATAAATCTAAACACGCCTCATCACAAAATGATTTATAGTTTTTAAATTTAAATTCTATAAGCATACGATCACACCTTTCCTTATTCTTACAATAACATACTTCTAATAATCATTCAACAAAAATATCACTCTAAATGAGCAATTTACTCATTTAAACAAAACTTTTTCTATACACTTAATAACTATCTATAAGATTTACTTCATATAATAAAAGTAGAGCAACTTTAAATTTATTTCTATTAATAATGTATACGTTTACAAATTAAGTAGTCCTAAGTTAATTTAATATTTTAACATTACATTTGATAAAGGCTCTTTAGAAAAAGGGGTTGTAATAGAATGTAGTCTAACCACATTCTGATTACAACCCCTTTTTAAGAGTGAAAACCTTTTAAGTTTATTTATGATCACCTTATTTTTTGTCTTCCCTATTATATTATTCTCCCTATATGTCCTCCTTTTTCTCTCCCCTATTACTTCATCTCCCCTTAGCCTTCTAGTTCATCTCTCCCCTAGTGTTTTATCTCGTTAGGTCTCTCCAGGCGATAAATAGTTCGGCCACGACTTGTGGGTTTTGGCTGAGTTTGATGCGGGCTAGCATTTTGCGCACGTAGTTGCAGTGTTCTAGCATGGCTTCGTTCAGTTTGTGTTTAACATGACGCGGGGATTGGTACACCAAAATCGGTGCGAAGTTCCCCACGTGAATATAGCTCGTATCGGGTTCCGGACCTTCCCTGACGATATATTCATAGGGTATAGCCACGTTAAAGAGGCCGTACACCACGTCTTTGCCGATAGGGCGCCGACACTTGATATGGGCAAAGGTTAGATGTGGACCATAGGTCTTAGGCGATGTATAGCTACTACGCCGACCGTCGCTGGTCATAATATAATTGGGCCTCAACCCTTCCTGTAGCGCCAGCTCTCGCGTAATGGTGCGCATCGGCAGACAGACCAGTTCTTCACGGCCATCTACGAAATAGCACTTCGTACTGTCACCACCACCAGGCTCATAAGTAGGAATAAAACAAACAATATGGTTCTTTGGATTCGTATAGATCAAATCCAAATCCTCTCCCTTAGATAGCCGAGCGGCCATCATATCTGTTAATTCATCATGTGTTATCATAGGAATTCTCTCCCCTCTAATTAGGAACATTCCTTTCAACAATACAATGAACACGTGTTCTGTGAAAGCAGATTCGCATGCTATAATCTGCTGCTGATTTAATTGTATATCAGTTTGTATAATTTGTAAATATATACACAAAACTATAGAAATTTATGTAAAATTAAAGACTTTAAGATCTTGTAAAACTAATGGTTACTTATATGTGTCATTATTTTCTCATTTAAATTGAGAATTGCATATTTTATGTATATCTGTTAATCGAGATTAATGTAATTATACAAAAATCAGAATATAAATAAGAAATTAAATTATATTAACACATATTATTTAATACGAACTAGACTCTAATAGACTAATATTCATATGTTTACACTACATATTCTAATCGATTCAGAGTTCTAAGAATCTCATATGTATATAACTCTAATACGTGTATATCTCTAATGAATGTATAGCCCTATTGCATTTATACTAGTGTACTCATAGTTTCTTAAAGTCCGTCGTTAGGTATCTGCGCAGCTTCCGAAGGGCTCGTTCATGACGTCTTTGGATAGCTTGGCGGCTACAGTTCAGCTCTTCACTGACCGATACCAAGCTTTGGCATTCTCCGTAAACGCGACGCAATAGGTCGCGCTGATCTGAAGACAGTCTGTCTAACGCCCATACGAGACGGGCTCGTAGCCTTTGTTCTTCATCGGCGGTCATAATCATGTCCGCTATATTTTCTCCAGACGAGAAGATATCTATACCAAACGTGACCTCTCCATCTTCGGTGATGCGATCTGGTATATGAATCTCACGATGATTACGCAACCGTTCTCGTTTCCAATACCGCATGTAACCATATCTAATGCCAGCTTTTACAAAGCCAGGGAACGGTACAGCCCCTTTCAGATCAAAGCTATAAATCGATTCCAAGAGTATGGCCCATAGATAGCTCTCTAGGTCTTCCCTAAACTCGCGGTTCCCGGTCCGATTCGTATAGTGCAAGATGAGTAGTCGATACCTGCGACAGAGCTCTATTTGTGCCGCATCATGACGCAGCTCATCAACAGACCACGGCTGATATCCAACGGTCTGAATTCGCATATTCGGATTTTGACAAATCGACACAAGGCTTTTATCCGATAAGGATGTTAATACCTGATGCCCACAAATGAGGGTCTGTAATTTCAACTCCTCTGGCACCTTGTACTTTGGTTCCTTAGAAAGTACTTCGTTAGAAGTTTTTTCTGCAGGTGATAACTCCTCAGATTGTGCTTTTTTTGATTGTGCTTTTTTAAATCGTGCTTTTTTAGATTGTACTTTTTCAGATACTGATTTTCTAGTAACTAATTTCTCCGATTGTAAGCTTGCAGTTTTAATACAGGTTTGTTGTACTAACGGTTCTTCGTTTGTGTATAACATAAATCCCCTTTCCTGCCATGGCATAGCGCTTATCTACACAATAGCGTGGATTGGAGATTTTGACAAATTGGCAATTCCTTAGAATTCCGTCATATTCTGTTATATGATAACATTAATTTCTACCCATAAAAGGTCATAACTATACATCTTGATTGGTAATTGCTGAAAATGAAATATAATCAAAATAATATGACACATAAATAAGATTCAAAAGAATACTACGGCAAAATAAATAGACAACACAAAAAGACACCACAGAGGAAGTGTGGTGTCTGATTAAATTGTCTGATTAAATTGCAATACAGGAAGCTTCCACAAAGTCTTTCAGTTGTGGTTTTACGTAGGTTTGGTACACGTCTGCACCGTTGCCACGCACGATGTCACCCCAGTATTTATACACATAGCGGTACCAGAAATGGAACATGCTATTGGTAAAGTGGTAATCTGCGTATTTGGCAGGTCCACGGCTATTGGCTTGGATACGACCTACGAGCCCCATCGCCATGAGGTCATTCAAACGAGATGTAAAGGTGCCGCTTTTAATTTGGCTAGCTTGTAAAAGCTCCACGTAGTATGGTCTTTCAAGGGTAGCAAGGCCAGATAGGATAGCGTTAGCACCTGTTATATTTTTCATATCTCGATGTAAGATATGTTGTGTTTCTTCAAATAGGGCACCCGATACGGAGAAGAACAAATTAATGATATTCGTATCAATGCTTTCACCATTATCAAAGTACTGCACATACGCAGGTAGACCGCCTGTTACGGCGAATACGGTACGCAAGTCATCCTTAGCATAGTGAAGGCCCAAGGATTTCATATCCACCAAGGAGAACGGTTTCACCTCAAAATATTCCGACACATAGGGACCGATTAGACTGCGATCGCCAATGATGCGACCATCGAGCTGTTCTAAACCATTGGCCATCAAGATGATGTTCAACTGGCTCGTTTCTTTATAGGTATCTAACAAATCACGCAAGTGTATGGGGAACTGAGGTACAGCCTCCACCAAGGAAGGGTAATCATCAATCACCACAGTCTGAGGCGTTTTCACACTGCTTTCAAATAGACCCTCAAAAGCCTCTTGCAAGTTAGTGATCGGTTCGAATTTGTCCTGCTCATCGGTAGGAACAAAACGTGCCTCAAGAGCTCGATTCATATCGGCTACATGGATTGCTTCATTAGCCATGCGACCTGCCAAGTATAACGCCTTATGACGTCGTACAAGCTGGGAAGCCACATAGGATTTGCCACTGCGATGCGGACCGTACACAACACACAAACTCATTTGATTCATCGCAATACGGGACTGGATACTCTCAATAATTTCAGCACGTCCCACAAAATTCATATACTCTCACCTCCAACATTCTATGGAGATTATTATATCATAAATTTAAAACAAATTTAAACTTATTTTCATATTATTAACATGACTTTTTATTATGTTAAATTTTTTACGCATAAAATATACTTATTTAATGGTTTACTTTTTACTCATTCAATTGTGAAATCCCTTATATTTACTGCATTCTTATAGGTCTATCCTCGTCACGCCAACATACAATATTCCGTATATAATCTTTTCCCATAATCAACACATATAAAAAGACGTGCCTACCATAAGGTATAGCACGTCATATGACTCGTATGTAATAAGGATATTATATAGTCGTTTCTTTATTGTTATAGTTATTTCTTTATTGTTGTAGTTATTTCTTTATTATTGTATTTGAGTTTGCATCTTCATGAGCAAAATATGCTTAACCGCATCATTGAGTCGGTCATTTGAAATGGTTCCGTTCGCCACTGCTTGCGTAAGTGCACGATGGACTTCATCGATGTGACCCGTATCCGCATCAAGGAGGACGAGATCACTGCCTGCTACGATGGAGTTAACTGCAAAGTCCCCTATCTTTTGGTTTGCTTGCAAGGCCCCTACATCGACACGGTCGGTCATAACCACGCCGTTATAGCCTAGCTCGTGTCGTAGCCAGTCCGTTATGATTGCTTTCGAGTTACTCGCTAGGTGTTCATTATCGATGGCAGGAATTTGCACATGGCTTATGACGAGCATGTACGTATTCGCTGTCGTCTGTGTAATGAGGCGTTTAAATACGGACACATCGTTGTTGTTCAAATAGGCCTTTGCATCATTAGCGGTCTCAAAGGATGCATCACCAAGGCTCACTACTGGGAAGTAGTTATAGGCAAACCATATGTGGTTGATTTGGTAACGCTCCGCCATGGCGAGATCCATATGCCCTGCCCACGTAGGGTCAGCTGTATAGGACACATTCGGCACCCCTAGGTTTGCATTCGGTCCCACAATGAGGTTGAAGCCCATATCGCGCATTTCGATGGCCGATCGAGTCACTAAATTAATGATCCGTTCCATCGGTAGTTGCCCCCAACGATTTGGCTCTGGCAAGCGCAAGAAACTTTCATTCGTACTCAACACCTTATCCCGATTGATGCCGATGTATGGCGTCACCATACTCGCCGTTGTGGCCGTTTGCATGATATCGCTGGTGAAAGCTTTCACTTGGTTTTTATTATTTAGATTTTCATTTGTTAGCATAACGCCGCTCACACGGTATTTCCTGATGACGTCCTTTTGGGACTGTCCTACCGTGCTGCCATGAAGGCTAATCATCATCAGTTGACCTATCTTGTCCTCTTGAGACATAGCCTCAAGCCAAGTGTTTACCTTCTCAGGGACAGGTTTGTCTGATTGCATGACGGCCCGATACGATACAGTTCGTACCTCTTCCTGCTCTGCCTGACTCTCATGTTGGCATCCCGCAGTACCGATGGCGGCGACTATCAAGGCCATGCCACATAAGGCACGCCGTAAAAACAAGTTCATCTCTCCACAAAACTCCTTGCTGAACTCTCTTACACATTACTTCTCTATATATTATACACTATATAATTCATCTTTTCCTCATATAAAAGCTGATTTTCTATACTAATTTATCATAATAAAGTTATAAAGTAACAGTAACAATTACTATACAAAACAATCCATTGATATGAAATCATTATGATAGTACATACAGTCACACTCTAGTGCCTTATGAGATCCATACATATAACATATACAAAACTATAAGAATGATAAACATAAAAATCCTACGAATCGCATGTAAGTTGACACTCAGTAGTCAATATCTACACAAGTATCAAGTCACTCATGACCCGTAGGATTTATGTATGTTCAGTTAGTTACTCATATACCAGTCTAATCACGCCAATGTATAGATGTACGTATCAGCAAATTGCATTCAAAACGATCCGTACTGACCGAATTAGCAACATGGTAATACGATTAGCCCTTATATTTAGGGGATGTTGGGCATGTTTCAGGTGTTACGTCTTTGCGATCACCAAGAACTGCGCTGCGGTTTGTGTAATGTGTATGCAAGAGTTCATGTGCCTTATGGCCCAATGGTTCACCCAAGAAGTCTTTGTATAAGGCTTGGATTTCTGGGTTTTCATAGGAAGCAACCCATTTGTAGTTCGCATCAGCTTCGTAAAGACCGCCAATACGAGCTTCCTTAGTTTTCACAGCTTGAGGCAATTTAGTGCGCGGTTGACCTCCGCCACCAATACAGCCACCTGGGCAAGCCATAACTTCGATGAAGTCATAGTGTTTATCGCTATCTTTCAAGGCATTAAGGAAGTCACGTGTGTTTTTACCGCCATGCACTACAGCAACGGACAATGTTACATCATCACCTAATTGAACAGTAGCCTCTTTAACGCCTTCCATACCACGAACGTCTTCGAGGTGTGTCAATGCATATGGAGGTGGCTCTTTATCAGTGATAAGCTTGTATGCTGTACGCATAGCTGCTTCCATAACACCGCCAGTGTTACCAAAGATAATGGAGGCCCCAGTTTCCATACCGATTAAGTCATCGAATTGGGAATCTTCAATAGCGTTGAAATCGAGGTTTTCCTCTTGGATCCAACGGATGAACTCACGAGTTGTGATGGAAATATCTGTATCCATGCCAATGGAATCGTCGTTGTGGAAACGAGCTGCCGCATTTTCTTCTTCCCGTTTTGTTTCTGCTTTTTTAGCAGTACAAGGGTTTACAGATATGGCCACGATGTTATGAGGATCGATGCCTTTTTTCTCTGCAAAATATGTTTTAATCATAGCCGCTTCCATAGCGATACAAGAACGTGTGGAAGACAAGTTAGGAATCAATTCAGGGAAGTAGATTTCCGCAAAGCGCACCCACGCTGGGCAGCAGCTTGTGAACTGAGGAATTTGACCACCATTTTTAAGGCGTTCTACAAGCTCAGATGCTTCTTCCATAATAGTTAAGTCCGCACCAAAGTTAGTGTCTACTACATAGTCTGCACCTAATGCACGCAATGCACCAACCATTTTACCTTCAAGGAATGTACCTGGTTCGTAACCGAAGCCTTCGCCGATAGCTACACGAACAGCTGGAGCTGTTTGAATAACAACGATTTTTTCAGGATCTGCAAGAGCTGCTTTCACCTTTTCAAGCTCGGATTTAGCATGCATGGAGTCGAATGGACATGCAGCCGCACATTGACCACAATGGATACATACAGGCACGTCGCCATTTGCATCGAGATCATAGTAGTCGAGTACGCTCATTACGTCCGCACAAGCGCGACGGCATAACGTACAGTTTTTACACTTAGAAATGTCGTGATAAATGGATGGATTGTCGAGCGCAATCGGCACGCGTTTATCGATAAATTCGTATTGAGACATGAGGACCTCCTCTAACAAACCAAAACTAGCAAACCTTTAAAAGAAATAGGCCAAACTACAGAGCACTGTGCTCAAGGCGTACTTCCACATCTTACCTTTAGTATACGCTATGATGAAAGTTTATACTATGTAGAAATGTTACACTTTTGTGCAAAAATACGTAATAATATTCCCATTGTACCACGAATGGATAAATAATTCACCAAATTTTAGGGAATTAAAAGTAAATAAAAAACGCACGCCCTCAAATGAGAACGCGCGTATATAGGCTTTCACCAAAAATCATAACCCTCGGAGGATCAGATTATTTGTCACCCCAGATAAGTGTGTATACAGCGTATGCAGGAGTACCTTGTTCAACCTTACGAGTAGATTTGTTAGGTTGTTCTTGTTTTACTACTTCGCCTTTCGGATTGTAAAGAGTAACCTTAACGTCTTTTACTTCGCGTTTTTTGTGGTTAAACTCTTCAGTTACGATGTAGTGGTAACCTTCGTAGTCCATAGCTTTGATGTCCAAAGTTGCTTTTTTGTCATCTTTTTTAACAGAATCGTTATCGATGGACCAAGTGATGCCATTGCTATCAGTACCAACAGTATACCAATTTGCTGCATCAACACTACCGATGCCACCAATCAATAAAGCGCCTGCTGCCAAAACAGCTGCCAATGTTTTTTTCATATGTTTACCTCTCGATTTAAATACAAGAATACGAAATCTAGTATATTCGATGAAACTAAATATTTTATGAAAGACAAACGTGCTCAATTATCAAGACTTCACATAATAGGTAGAACGACCTCCGCCTTTACGTTGAATACGACCATCCTTCACAAGAGCACGTACAGAATATTCAATAGCACTATCGCTAAGATTAGGACACCAGTCTCTAATATCTTGCTTTGTGAAAGCCCCTAAGTGATTATCGATGGCAGCTTGCACCTGCTCCATGGCAGAACCACGATTTGCCAATATAGAACTGCGGTCCTCAAAGTCATGATACGCGGCCAATAACATTTGTAACCAATAGCGAATAAACGATATAGGGCAGGAACTTTCATCATACCAAGTATCACTAGACTCGCGCAAAGCAGCATAATACATATCCTTGTTTGCGGCGATTTTAGCCTCTAAGGACACATATTTCCCTACCATAAAGCCGCTACGATACAACAATAATGTCGTCAATAATCGACTCATACGACCATTTCCATCATTGAATGGGTGAATACATAGGAAATCATGTATAAAAATAGGAATAACTAGAAGTGGTTCTACCTCTCCATTACCTACAACACGATTATATTCAGCACAAATCTGGTCAAGGGCCTCTGCTGTCTCATAGGGCGCTAGAGGAGTAAATAACACCTCTGTCTGTCCATCGGGATAGGTAGCACTAATATAGTTCTGTACACTCTTTAACTGTCCACCACGGGCATTGAATTGGTAATTATACAAAATCTTGTGCAACTGCAAAATATGATTGCGACACAAAGATATGGAGTCATAACTTTCATGGATAACATTTAAAGCATCACGATACCCCATGATCTCCTGCTCATCCCGATTTCGAGGCGTAGTCTTGTCAGCCACCAACTGCCGAAGTCGTGTACTCGTCGTCACGATTCCTTCAATCGCATTCGAAGCCTCTGTACTCTGTACCTTTGCCAACTCTACAAGAGAATCTAATATAGCAGGACTCTGTGAAAGCAAAACCTCCTCCTTGCCATTCGCCCGGTAGATTCCCGCAATAAGACTTAAAATATCCATATCCCACGACAAAGACTGAATCCGACCATACTCAAAACGACGCATACACACACCTCCATTCGGTTCTAATCCCTTATACATAAAATTATTCCCTTAAATTATACCATAATTTAAGGGAATAAATAATTTGGATACATTTAATCATACGTGCAGAAAGGGTTCTATCTCTTTGAGAGCGACTTAGGTAACTACTCCCAAACGCAGTTTTGGAAAGATTTCCTCATTAGGAAATGAGAAAACGGGTGGATATATCTCTAAGGGCGACTTAGGTCACTATGGAGACCGAAGAGATATATCCACCCGTTCATAACCGAAGAGAAAATTTACCAAATCAAGTGATACACGTGATCTAGGTTACTTCCTTCTTGTATTTGTATGTCTGTATTGTCGTATGTTTGGCCACCGATCACATAGCCTGCTGGATTGTATGCTTTCATCTCGAGCAGTTTCGCAGTCTTTGCAGCACGATTAAATTGCAAAGTATAGATAGCGTGATCACCACTAGGGTCAACAATCTTTAAATTCAACTTAGCCTGCGCATCGTCTTTCTCTACCGTATCGTTATCGATGTAACCAGTACGACCATCCGCATCAGTATTAAGAGGATACCAACTTTCAGCATGAGACACACCCACACCAGCGCTAAATAACAAACCCGCTACCGCTAAACATGCAAACCATTTTTTCATAACCGTTCTCTCCTGATTAGAAAATCTAAACAACTATGCATTTCGCATAATACAATTCACTATGACTTCATTATAACACCATAATTGCATATTACTAATAAAAACTCTATTAAATGCATAAATTATATAGAACCCCTAAGGAACGTCTAGCGAGGCCTCTATAGGCTTTAAATAATCCAATAGATTTGAAGGCTGATATTCGCCCTGTAAGATTGGTAAGAAAGCAGAAAGCCCCGAACTATTCTGAAAACGACTCAGCTTATTCCTCTAAGAACGTCTAGCGAGCCCCCTATGGGATTAAATAATCGTATTGTAATAGGGATGCCCATGCTAAGATTAGCGTAAATTAGAAATAAAAAGACCCAACTCTTCTATGAAAACGACTTAGCTCGCTTTGGAGGCTTTCATAGAAGTGTTGGGTCTACTATCTAAACACACAGTCTAGGATGGGCATCTCTACACCGAAAGATTATTTACCCCATAGGGCCTTCATAACTTCCGCGCCCATGGTATCATCTTCAATTTTTGTAGGTTTTTGTGCGTCTTTGCTGGACAATAACGCTACGCCTGCAGCGCTGTATACTGTTGTATCAAGTTCTGTCCATGTTTTTTCTTTACGATCGATGCGTACTGTGTAGATGTATGTGAAGCCTTCTACATTGTTAATTTTAACAAGTACTGTTGCCGCATCATCTGTTTTATATACAGAAGAATTGTCGATAAACCATGCTGCATCGTCAGCATCAGCATCAATATAGTACCAATCAGCCGCACTCGCTTGGCCAAAGCCACCTACAAAGAAAACCCCTGCTGCAAACATAGCAGCTAACCATTTTTTCATTTCTAACTCCTTAACGCTAGAGACGACCATCTAAGATGGCCGCCCATAGTTACTTACATATTTGTATCTTAATTATTCAATTATATTATTCTTCAGTTACATCTTCTTCGATTTCAGAACCTGGAATAACAGCAATGCTAGCTACTTTATCACCTTCATCGAGGTTTTGTGTTTTCACACCAGAAATAGCTTTGCCTTTTTTAACAGCAATATCATTCATGTTGAAGCGGATGATTTTGCCTTGTTCAGAGATAAGCATTACTTCATCATCGTTATGAACAACTTCAACGGCAACTACGTCACCTGTTTTGTTCGTAATCTTGAAGTTCTTAGAGCCTTTACCGCCGCGTTTTTGCAATGTGTAAGCTTCCGCATCATTGCGTTTACCAAATCCTTCTTCGGAGATAGTAAACACTTGTGCTTCGCTTTCATCAGCATTAATAACACCAGCACCTACAACTACGTCGCCTGCATTGAGTTTAATGCCGCGTACACCGTGAGCCGCACGTTTCATAAGGCGTACATCGCTTTCACTGAAACGAATAGCGATACCCAATTTAGTACCAATCAAGATATCTTGGTCACCAGTCGTTACGTTGACGGAAATCAAGTGATCCCCTTCGTCGAGGTTGATAGCGTTGAGACCAGAACGACGGATGTTGCGGTATTCTTCGATAGCTGTACGTTTTACAACGCCGAACTCAGTTACCATGAATAAGTTTACATCTTCTTGAACGCGTTCAAGGTCGATCATAGTCGTAACGGATTCGCCTACAGCTAGTGGCAATACGTTAACCATGGCAGTACCGCGAGAGTTACGGGAACCTGCTTCTGGCACTTCGTATGCTTTGAGGCGGTATGTACGGCCTGTGGACGTGAAGAATAGCAATGTATTATGCGTACGTACATGCATAATTTGCGTTACATAGTCGTCTTCCTTCGTTTTCATGCCGATAACGCCAGCGCCACCTTTATGTTGGTTGCGATATACGTTCGCGTTCATGCGTTTGATATAACCTTGTTTAGTCAAGGTAATAACCATCTCTTCGTCAGCGATGAGGTCTTCTACATCAAGGTCGGACGTATCGATAGTGATTTCAGAACGACGAGGGTCGCCGTATTTCTTCTTCATATCTTCTAGTTCTTCTTTGATGATTTGACGTTGACGCGCTTCGCTAGCCAAGATAGCTTTCAAATCTTCGATCAATGCCAACAATTCCTTGTATTCCTC
>OGZV01001274.1_pt1 | contig 24038 bp, 17 predicted proteins | sample 1576861 | NCBI WGS metagenome assembly OGZV01 (sample SAMEA3541501, study PRJEB24748) | human gut metagenome | biome: human gut; feature: human-associated habitat; material: faeces | place: China | collected 2012
CCACCGAGTTCTGCAGATCCTCAAGCTGCTCGAACAGCGGGATCACGTCGATGGTCGGAACATCCTCGGGGTGGGAGAACGCCAGACGGTTCAGTTCGTACACGTCCTTGATGTTCTGGGCGCTCTTGGTGAAGGAGATGATGTAACGGCGGGCGGCCTTGATGCCATTGCGCTTCTGGATGGAACCGAGCGCGCGGAAGGTGTCGAGCACCTCGTGGGTCATCGGCTGCAGCTCGCCACGCTCACCGTGCAGGCCATGCTCGCGGATGTCCTCCAGAGCGCGGGAATGCACGACGGAATGCTGACGGAACTCCATCTCGACCATGTGGAAGCCGAAGGTCTCGGCCTGCCAGATGAGGTCCTGCAGCGGGCCGTAGGCGGAACGCTTGGCGTTGGCTTCGGCGAGGGAGCGCTGCACGGTCTTCAGATCGGCGATGTAGTCCTCGCAGGAGTGGTACATGAGGTCGGCGTCGCGGTCGATGGTGGCCTTCAGACGGTCTGCCATGACCAGCATGACGGCGCGGTGCAGCTCCTTGGTGGAGATCAGCGCGGCCTTGTCGGTCAGACGCTCGCTCATTTCCTTCTGGTGGTTCCACAGGGACTTGAGCTCGGCGCTCGGCGGGGTGGTCTCGGCCTCCATCGTCAGGTTCTTGCCGACGCGGCGGGTCTCGATCTCCAGCGCGCCCAGCACGTGGTCGCTGAACTTGCGGGCCACCTGACGGCTCACCTTGGCGGTGACGTTCGGGTTGCCGTCACGGTCGGAACCGATCCAGCTTCCCGGATGGAAGAACGCCGGGCACACCGGCGGCACGAGGCCGGCCTTGTCTCCGAGGACCCAGTCGTCGAAACGACGGTAGACCTGCGGAATGGTGTAGAACAGCGTGTTGTCGAAGATATCAAGAATGGTGTCGGCTTCCTCAACCGGAGTCGGCTTCTTCAGCGCGATCGGGGAGGTGCGGAACAGCGCGTCGATCTCGTTGAAGAGTCGACGGGAGTTTTCCTTCTTGTCCGAGCCGCCGAGCAGCTTATGCGCTTCGAGCAGCTGGGAGATGCGGCGGATCTTGCCTTCCACGGCCTTACGGCGGGCTTCGGTCGGATGCGCGGTGAACACCGGATGGAACTCGAGCTGGTCGAGCAGCTCCTTGGCTCTGGCCGGACCCATCTCGTTGATGAGCTGGTGGTAGGCGCAGGTCATTTCGTTCACCGGATCGACGGCCTGGGTGTCGTCAACGGCGTTCTCACGGCTGTGCAGCACGGAGACACGGTAGTTCTCCTCGCACAGATTGGCCAGATGGAAGTAAGTGGTGAAGGCACGAGCCAACAGCTGGGCCTCATGCACGTCCGTCTTGTCGATGATGTCGACAACCTTCTGCAGGTCGTCCTGATCGGGATTCGTGTCGGTCAGAATGCCGGAGAAACGTTCGTCACTGGCCTTCAGTGCATGTTCGCGCACTTCATCGAACTTGGCCAGCAGGTTTTCATCGAACTCACCGAGCACCTCGCGAAGAATCTGCAGACACAGATCCATTTCCTCTTTGAGGGATGCGGGAAGATCACGCTCCTCAGGGCCCTTGGTGCCGGTGCCGGACGAGACGATAGCCGCGTCCGCAGGCGTGATCTGTTCGTTTTCAGTTGTCATCAGACCTCCTTCTCCAAACCATCGGGTTGCTCGGTCTGTCGGTCCTTCGCGGCACCTCCGCGATTGTTTTGGCCGTCTGTTGCGAGCCCACAGCCCTAAGCTTGGTGGGTAAATGCTTGACCATTGTAGGCGCGGCAAATCGACAGTTTGGTTACGGAAACGACGGAATGGTTCGCATCGTGGACATTGCGCGTCCGGAAAATGGGCATGTGGGAATGTTCGGAAAATATCCGACCAGCCCACACGTTAGACCTGAATAGTGTGAGCGCACTACATGAACATGATGAGAAAGCCGAACGCGTTGACAGCAGCGCGAAGGCGGTCAGCAAATTCCACACCCACTCCATTCCGCTTGATATGGAAGACATCGAACGCGATTGGGACAAGCCGGTCACCGAAGCGGGAATCGCAGCGAAAGCCAGCGTGATCGTCCGTGTCGGCATGCTCGACCTTGGCGCCGGAACGGGAAGCTTCCGCGTCCGCGAAATGATGCATCGCATCGCCTATCCATTGGGCGTGCACGTGCGCGCCGATGTGAACCTCACTGACATCGAAGCCTCCTGCACGGACGGCAAGGACCGCATCACCGAAGTCGTCGACCTGCCGACCACCGGCGTCAACACCGAACGCATCTGGCTGCTCGAGCACTTCGCCGACTGGTTCAACGTCAACCTCGGCAAAGGCTCTATGTACCACAGCCAATCCGACGTTTCCGAAGGGCTGATGCAGCATCTCGACAAGCGCGACGCCTCGCAGGTGTCGGCCGAACTGTCCAAGCAGCTCAAGGAACGGCAGAAGGCCGAGCAGAACCAGGAAGGTTCCGACGATCCCGTGCTCGACGCGCTGGAAATGGTCACGGAACGCGCGCAGGAGGGCGATTCCACCGCACGTCCGCTGCACATGCGCGATATCGAGGCGGCGGCCGCGGCCGGACGTAGCAATGGCGATTCGGTCGCGGAAAAGCCGCGTAAGAACCGCAACTGCAAACCGCCGAAGGAATATGCCGAGCATTTCGACCATATCGGGAAAGCCGCGGGCGAATCGCAAGGCGTTACCGTACGGCAGGCGCACGAGCGACTCGACATGATCGAACGTCGCAAACCGCTGTATTCGCCGGCCTTCGCGGGACTCGCGTCCGCCTGCGCCTGTGCATCCTTCGTGTTCCTGCTCGGCGGCGGCCCGTACGACATGATCGGCGCGTTCGTCGGCGCCGGCCTCGGCCACTGGCTGCGTCGCCGCCTGTTCGCCCACCATCTCAACCAATTCTTCGTGACGTTCGTCTGCGTGGCCGTCGCCGCGCTGGCATGCACCGGCATGCTGCGACTGATTGGCCTGTTCGATCCGATCGCCTTGCAGCACGACACCGCGTATATCGGCGCGATGCTGTTCGTCATCCCCGGATTCCCGCTGATAACCGGCGGACTTGACATGGCGAAAATCGACTTCCCATCAGGCGTGCAACGACTCACCTACGTGCTGTGCATCATTCTGATGGCCACGTTGGCAGGCTGGATGGTCGCTTCGATCGTGCACCTGAATCCGCAAGGATTCGAGCCGCTTGGACTGAACCCCGTCATCAACTGCCTGCTGCGCATGCTGTTCGCGTTCATCGGTGTGTGGGGCTTCTCCGTGATGTTCAATTCCCCGCAGCGCATGTGCCTCGTCGCCGCCACCATCGGCGCCATCACTGATACTTTGCGATTGGAAATCGTCGACTTGGGCGTGCCCGCGGAAGCCGGCGCGTTCATCGGCGCGTTCCTTGCCGGCCTGCTCGCCTCCGCATGGCGTTCGGCGGTGCGTCACGGCCTGCTTGCTCCGCATTTGGGATATCCGCGCATCTGCCTGACGGTTCCGTCTATTGTGATCATGGTGCCCGGTTTGTATATGTACCAGGCCATGTTCCACCTCGGCCAGTTCGATACGCTGAACGCGCTCGATTGGGCGTTCCGTGCGTTCATGGTGATCATCTGCCTGCCGATCGGCCTGGCGATGGCACGAGTAGTGACCGATAAATCCTGGCGCTACGACATTTAATAACCTGCAGAAGGGTAAAAACACTTGGTAACCAAAGATTTCTGGGTGCTGCTGGCCATGGTCTTGTACTTCGCGGCCATGCTGACCATCGGCTTCGTCTACTCCAAGAGGTCCAATTCCTCCACCAAACAGTATTTCGCGGGTGGGCGTGGCGTCGGACCGTGGCTGACGGCATTGAGCGCGGAAGCCTCCGACATGAGCGGCTGGCTGCTTATGGGCCTGCCGGGCGTCGCCTACTTCACCGGCGCGGCCGACCCAATGTGGACGGCCATCGGTCTGGCGCTTGGTACTTACCTCAACTGGAAACTCGTCGCACGCCGTCTGCGCCGCTACTCCGTGGTGGCCGGCGACGCGATCACCATTCCCGACTTCTTCTCCAAGCGCTTCCATGACGATCGCAATATCGTATCCACCATCGCTGCGCTCATCATCCTCGTATTCTTCTGCGTGTACGTCGGCAGCTGCTTCGTGACCGTCGGCAAACTCTTCTCCACGCTGTTCGGCTGGGACTACCACCTGACCATGGTGATCGGCGCCGCCATCGTGTTCGCGTACACCATCATCGGCGGCTATCTGTCCGTGGTCGTGACCGACTTCATCCAGGGCCTGCTCATGTTCTTCGCGCTGGCCGTGGTGTTCATCGGCTCCGTGGCGTCCGCCGGCGGCATCGACAACACCGTCGCCTTCCTCAAGGGCATTCCGGGATTCCTCGACGGCACGCATGTGGCCACGCCGATCCTCAACGACGCCGGCGAGCAGATCGTCAAGGCCGGGCAGGCCATGTTCGGCGCGCCCGTCGACTACGGCATCATCACCATCATCTCCATGCTCGCGTGGGGGCTGGGCTACTTCGGCATGCCGCAGGTGCTTGTGCGATTCCTGTCCATCCGCAGTTCCGAGGAAATCAAGAAATCCCGCATCATCGCCACCACGTGGTGCGTGATCTCGCTGGCGTGCGGCGTGTGCATCGGCCTGGTCGGCCGTGCCATGATGCCGACGCAGTTCGCCACGCAGGCGGCCGCGGAGAACATCTTCATCGTGGTGTCGCAGGCGCTGCTGCCGAGCTTCATGTGCGGCATCGTCGTGTCCGGCATCTTCGCCGCGTCCATGAGCTCCTCGTCCTCGTACATGATCATCGGCGCCTCGGCCGTCGGCGAGAACATCTTCCGCGGACTGCTGCACCGCAAGGCCACCGACCGCCAGGTGATGATGGTGGCGCGCATCACGCTGCTCGTCATGTTCATCTTCGGCATCGTGGTGGCGTTCGACCAGAACTCCTCGATCTTCCAAGTGGTCTCGTACGCGTGGGCCGGCCTCGGCGCATCCTTCGGGCCGCTGATGCTCACCTCGCTGTACTGGAGGCGCACCAACAAGTACGGCGCGATCGCGGGCATGCTGTCCGGCACGGCCACCGTGCTCATCTGGCACAACCTCGTCAAGCCGCTCGGTGGCATCTTCGCCATCTACGAGCTGCTGCCGGCGTTCATCGTCTCGCTGCTGTTCATCGTGGTGGTCTCGCTGCTTACGCCCACGCCAAGCGCGGAAGTGCTGCACGAATTCGACCACTATCTCGACGATCCGGACGACCGCCACGTGGACGACGACCTCGTGGCCGCCGAAATCGCCGCAGGGGAGAAGCGCTCGCAGATCTGAATCGCCCCGCGGTGGGTGTTGCACCTCCTGCAACGCCGAAGGTCGGCCTTTGGTGCCATGTCGCTTGTTTATGGCAGATTCCGACAACAGGGAAATGTCAAGTGGCTTGTTTGTGGCACCTGATTCAGGAAACCCCGTGTATGTCCATTGGAATTCCGACGGACATACACGGGGTTTCCCGTTTTCCATGCCACAAATAAGCCACCTAGCAGAACGGTAGCCTCTGAATCTGCCATGAATAAGCGGATTGGCCGTGCTCCCGGAGGAACACGGCCAATCCGCTAACGCGTCAGGATGCCGATTGCAAACTTAGTAGCGCATGCCCATGGCGTCGCGCACCTGCTGCAGCGTCTCATTGGCGATTTCGTTCGCGCGCTTGTTGCCGTCATGCAGGATGTCGCGGATGGAATCCATATCCTTGGCCAATTCGGCGCGGCGCTCGCGGTGCGGGGCCAGGAACTCGTTCACGGATTCGATCACGTACTTCTTCAGCGCGCCTGCACCGGAGTCGCCGATTTCCTCGGCGATGTCCTTCGGATCGCGGCCGGTCACCAGACCGGCGGTGGTCAGTAGCGCGGAGACCTGCGGGCGGGCAATCGGGTCGAAGGTGATGCGGCGCTCGGAATCGGTCGGGCTCTTCTTGATGAGCTTGGCGGTCTCCTCCGCGGTGGCGCCCAGCATGATGGAGTTGCCGTAGGACTTGCTCATCTTGCGGCCGTCAAGACCCGGGATCTCCGGCGCTTCGGACAGGATGGCGCTCGGCTCCGGGAACACCGGGTTCTTCTTCGCGTAGCGCTCGTTGAAGCGGCGTGCGATGGTGCGGGTGATTTCGACGTGCGGCAGGTTGTCCTTGCCGATCGGCACCACGTTGGCCTTGCAGAACAGGATGTCGCAAGCCTGATGCACCGGGTAGGTGAGCAGCAGGCCGGTCAGCGCATGGCCGGAAGCCTCCATTTCGGACTTCACGGTCGGGTTGCGGTGCAGCTCGGCCTCCGTGACCAGGGATAGGAACGGCAGCATGAGCTGGTTCTCGGCCGGAACGGCGGAATGGGTAAAGATCATGGTCTTGTTCGGGTCGATGCCGGCGGCCATGTAGTCGAGCACCAGGTTGAGCACATTGTCCTCGATGTGCTCGGTGGTGTCGCGGTCGGTGATCACCTGGTAGTCGGCGATGATGATGTTCGAGTTCACGCCACGGTTCTGCATGGCCACGCGCTCGCGGATGGAGCCGAAGTAGTGGCCGAGGTGCAGACGGCCGGTCGGACGGTCGCCGGTGAGCATGGTGAACTTGCCTGGATTCTTTTCGATTGCGGCGAGGATTTCATCGGAACGCTTCTTTGCGGCGAGGAAGCTCGCGCTCATTTCATTGCCGACAGCAGTGATCTGCTGCTCCTGGGTTTCGTCCGTCATACGTGTCCTTTTCTTAAGAAAATCAACGATTTTATCGTAAAAGTCTGAGCCGACAACGAAATAATGCGCAATAAGTGGTACTCTCTTGTTTGATGAATTGATAGCACAGTAATTTCAGGGGGTCAGATGGGCCGCGGACGTCAGAAAGCCAAACAGCAGAAAATAGCCCGAAAGCTCAAGTACCTGACCACCGACACCGATTACGATGAGCTTGCCAAGGAGCTCGGTGCGCAGGAGCCCGGTTCTGGTTCCTTCGACCCGTTTGCCGATATCGAAGCCAAGTATTCTCACGATGTGGACGCCGAAGATGAGACCGTTGGGGACGGTCAAACGTCTTCCGATTCCGCCGATGACCTTGACGAATACGCCAAGTGGGCCGCGGAAGCCGCGGCGAAGGCCACGAGTGGCGAGTTTCCGGCGGCAAAGGCCGCGCCGAAGCCTCACAAGCCCATCCCGATGCCGGTGCCCAGCGCGCTGAAGCCGAAGAAGCAGGACTGACTGCACAGATTTTTTCAACGAATGGCTCGTGGTTTCAACCACGAGCCATTTTTTATTATTTCGATTTCGATTGTCGGGCGATTGTCGTGCTCGTCCCGCCAACCATCGCAGGTCGCGCCGCGCCGCGACCTATTCCTATGCCAGCGGCAGCAACCCGCTCAGATCGTCGCGTTCGCCGACGGCGGTGATGCGCCCGGCGTCCTTTTCCTCGTCCCAGCTGGTGATGCCGGTGGCGAGCCTCATCCACACGTCGGGGTCCAGTTCGATGACGTCCGGCGGCGTGAGATTGTGCGGATCGGACGCCGGCCCGTCGAGGATCTTGATGGCGCCCCACGGTGCCACGCGCACCTCCACGCCTTCGCCCGGCGCCTTCTTTTCCAGCAGGTATAGCGAGTAGCGCACCGCCATCGCCCACAGCTGGCGCGGCAGACGCGGCGAGAAGTTGAGCCGGAAATCGAAAGCGGCGTCGTCATCGGCCGGCAGCTGCTCGCTGAAAATGTTGTGCGCCGCGTCCTGCCACTGTTCGAAGGCGGCGCGTCCTTTGCCCAAGTCTTGTTCTCGTATGACAGCCATACCGGTATTGTGCAGCCCGCAAACGACTATGATGGAACTTTGCAAACGATGTAGTCGTAACTAAATAGGGGTTTGAGGGGCGATTTTCCTGCGATTGTGGTGCCCTCGCTTAATGGGCGCCATGCGTTGCGTTTGCAGTTTTTGCAATGTTTTTTGCAAACGAATGCCGGCTTACGATTGCTAGGAATTTCGTCTTTTTATGATTACGTAGTATGCTGTACATGAGAACGTATGCATGATGTTACTTAGTGTTCATGCGGCCGCAAATGCAAGGACGCTGAAGTAAGGCATAATGTTCCTGGAGAGTATCCGTCAAAGGGAGTCAATCAATGACTGAAATTACCGCACCGAAGTCCGCGGTCACCGCGGAACAGTTCGCTGACGAGATTCGTGAGCAGCTGAAGTACACCCAGGGCGTCACCGTCGAGCAGGCCAAGCCGGCCGACGTGTACGTTGCCGCGTCCGCCGCAGTGCGTCGCCATCTCGTGGATTCCTGGATGAAGACCCAGGCCGACATGGTCAACGGCAACACCAAGGCCGTGGGCTACCTGTCCGCTGAGTTCCTCATGGGCAAGCAGCTCGAGAACGCGCTGCTCAACGCCGCCCTGACCGACCAGTTCAACAAGGCCGTCAAGGACCTCGGATTCTCCGCCCAGGAAATCATCGACGCCGAATACGAGCCGGGCCTCGGCAATGGTGGCCTGGGTCGTCTGGCCGCCTGCTTCATCGACTCCCTCGCCTCCCTTGGCGTGCCGGCGTTCGGTTACGGCATCCAGTACAAGTACGGCATCTTCAAGCAGGAATTCGACGAGAACGGCAAGCAGATCGAGACCCCGGATTACTGGCTGGCCAACGAAGAGCCGTGGGGCCACATCGATTACAACCGCGACCAGAAGGTCTCCTTCGGCGGCGAAGTCGTCGAAGAGAACGGCAAGAAGGTCTGGAAGCCGGCTTGGTCCGTGCGTGCCGTCCCGGTCGACTACATGGTTCCGGGCTACGCCTCCGGCCGTGTGAACACCCTGCGTCTGTGGACCGCCAAGAGCTACGACGAGTTCGATCTGCTCACCTTCAACAAGTCCGAGTATCTGGACGCCGTCAAGCCGCAGGTCGAGGCTGAGAACATCTCCAAGATCCTGTATCCGGAAGACTCCACCCCGCAGGGCAAGGCTCTGCGCCTCGAGCAGCAGTACTTCTTCGTGTCCGCCTCCATCCACGACGCCATCCGCGTCTTCTACCCGGGCCAGGACAAGCCGGATCTGACCACCTTCCCGGACAAGATCAACTTCCAGCTCAACGACACCCACCCGGTCATCGGCATTCCGGAGCTCATGCGCGTGCTCATGGACGAGTATGGCTACGATTGGGACACCGCCTGGACGATTACCAACAAGACCTTCAACTACACCTGCCACACCCTGCTTCCGGAAGCTCTGGAAGTGTGGCCGTCCAAGCTCATCGGCGAACTGCTGCCGCGTCATCTCGAGATCATCGAGAAGATCAACGACCAGTTCGAGGCCGAGCTCAAGGCCAAGGGCGTTGCCGAGGAGACCATCAAGGACATGGCCATCTACACCGGCGACTCCGTGCGCATGGCCTACCTGGCCACCTATGGCGGCTCCCACGTCAACGGCGTGGCCGAGCTGCACTCCCAGCTGCTCAAGGACGTCACCCTGAAGAACTTCTCCGACGTGTATCCGGACAAGTTCACCAACGTGACCAACGGCGTGACCCCTCGCCGCTTCATCAAGCTGGCCAACCCGCGCCTGTCCGACCTCATCACCGAAGGCCTCGGCACCGACAAGTGGCTGAGCGACCTCGAACTGCTCAAGGGCCTCATCCCGCTGGCCGACGATGACGAGTTCGTCAAGAAGTTCGCCGCCGTCAAGCAGGCCAACAAGGTCGACTTCTCCAACTTCGCCAAGCGCAAGTACGGCTTCGACATCGACCCGAACACCATGATCAACACCATGGTCAAGCGTCTGCACGAGTACAAGCGCCAGGCCCTGAAGATCCTGTCCGTCATCGCCGACTACGCCGACATCAAGTCCGGCAAGGTCTCCGCCGACGACATCATGCCGCGCACCATCGTGTTCGGCGCCAAGGCCGCTCCGGGCTACTACCTGGCCAAGCAGACCATCCAGCTGATCAACAACGTCGCCCGCGTCATCAACAACGACCCGGACGTCAAGGGCAAGCTGAACGTCTACTTCCCGTGGAACTACAACATCGAGCTGGCCATGAACCTCATCCCGGCCACCGACCTCGACGAGCAGATCTCCCAGGCCGGCAAGGAAGCCTCCGGCACCGGCAACATGAAGTTCGCCCTCAACGGCGCTCTGACCGTCGGCACCCTCGATGGCGCCAACGTCGAGATCCGTGAGCGCGTGGGCGCCGAGAACTTCTTCCTGTTCGGCATGACCGAGCCGGAAGTCTCCGCGCTGTACGCCAAGGGCTACGACACCAAGGGTCTGTCCCGCGAGTACTACGAGAAGGACCCGCAGCTCAAGGCCGCCATCGATATGGTTGCCGACGGCACCTTCTCCGACGGCGACAAGGACACCTACAAGGACCTCGTCAACGATTGGCTGAACAAGGATTACTTCATGACGCTCGCCGACTTCCGCGCGTACATGGACATCCAGGCCCAGATCGAGGAAACCTACCGCGATCCGATGAAGTGGAGCCGCATGGCCGTGCTCAACGTGGCCAACTCCGGCTACTTCAGCTCCGACCGCTCCATCGAGGATTACCTCGAGCGCATCTGGCACACCGGTCCGCTCAAGTGATTATGAAGCGGTCATGAAACGTCGCCGGCATCGCCGACGTACGCATGATCGCTTCCGTTCCGTCCGTTTCGCAATGGGCGGATAGTGATGACGACGAAGGCCCTTGGGATTTTCCAAGGGCCTTTTCGTATGTTTTTCGCATGTCCGATTGCGTATGCCGGTAGTGCCCGAACGTACGTGCCGGACGTACGTGGCAATACAGCGACAGTACGACGGAAGGCCGCAAGTCAATCGCAATCGCAAAAGCAAAAGAAAAACCCTGTATCGCAAGATACAGGGCGAAGCAACAAACCCAACGCGGCATAGGTGTGCCGGGAAAGGCAGAATCAGGCGGCTTCCGGCTCAGCGGCAGGAGCGGCGGCAGTGGCGTCGGCCTCCGGCTCGGCGTCCTTGGTCAGGCCCAGGTCGACCGGCGAGGAGCTGTTCTCCCACGGTTCCTCCCACGGGTCATAGTCGGGATTCTGCTGCTTGTAGATGTACAGACCGACGACGCCAGCAAGCAAAGCTCCGAAGAGCAGTGCGAAGAACTTCCAACCGTTAGAAGACTTGTTCTCCATGACGGCTCCTTTCAAGGTTTCCAAACACTGGCTGACCTGCTCGTTCAAGCCAGCTCTGTTCCCTATCTTAATTCGTGGAATGTGTCGATTGGGTGGATTTATGCGCCGGAAAATATCGCATGTGCCGGTAGTGTTGAGCTATGGCATACCAACGATTCAGTCTGTTTCCCGATTCCCCATCGTTCAAGGATCTGTTCTCCGCCCGATCGCTGCGATACCGGTGGCGCAACGGCGACCCGGTCATCACCACCGCCATCATGGCGATCTGCATTGTGGTGTGGGCCATCGAAGCGGTCCTCTTCCTCGTCTGGCCCGAAGGCGGCAACGCGTTCGTGAACGCCGGCATGCTGCTGCCCGCCACGGCCGTCCGGCACCCGTGGACCTTCATCACCTCGATGTTCCTGCACCAGCCGACCTCGCTGTGGCACATCCTGTTCAACATGCTTACTTTGTGGTGCGTGGGGCCCGTGCTGGAACGCATGATGGGGCATTGGCCGTATCTTGCGCTGTACCTGCTGTCCGGATTGGGCGGCGGCGCCGGACTGATGGTGTGGGCCGTGTGCTCGCCGTCGGGATGGATGACCGCCGCATATGGCGCGTCCGGCGCGCTGTTCGGCCTGTTCGCCGCGATTCTGGTGGTGTACAGGAGAATAGGCATCGATATTCGTTCGATGCTGATTTGGATGCTGATCAACTTCCTGATGCCGGTGATCACGCCGGGCATTGCATGGCAGGCGCATGTCGGCGGATTCATCGTCGGCGGCGTGCTTGCGTGGCTGCTGGTCACCGGCCTGCATGCGTTCCGCGGCAAAAGCCTGACGTGGCGCACCACGGTGTACGGCATCACGGTGTTCGTGGTGGTCGTGGCGATCATCGTGGGATGCAACGCCGGCAATCCGCTGATGCATATGTCACTTCTGTACCAGTAATGCGGGAACTACACACATGTAGTTTTCCACATCCGTGGATAACTTTGTGGATAAGTGAGGTCAAACCTGTGGGTAAGTCGGGGATAACGTGGTGGATTATCCACAAGGATATTCACAAAATGGCGGAACATAAGGAATTTCCTATGTGAAAATTGTGGATAACCGATATCCACACCCCACAAAAATGGGGAAAATCGCCGCCGATATTTCGTGGTGCGACGTTGACTCAGGCACAAAATATGGGCGTTATCCACATTCGTCCACATTTGTCCACTTGTTATCCACAGGAAAGATAAGATGACGAAGGCAATCGACAAGGACGCAATACCGATGCGCCACGGACGCAGGATACGCGTGCGACGATATGCGTGCGACATGGCGGATACTTGCGAAGAAGGGGAGAGGAACCATGAGTGACGGACCACTGCTCAACGACGTGACGCGCGCCTTCGCCGAGGCGCATCGCAATGAAGACGTGCGTGACCTGGCGCTCAAAACCAAACGGACGGCGGACCTCGACCTGCCGGCCGCGCTCGACCAGATCGCGGGCTGGCAAATCGCCCGCAACAAACTGCCGCAATGGGCCGCCTGCGCGGATATCGTCTATCCCGCGCATATTTCCATGGAACAGTGCTCATCGCAGTTCACGGCGCAATACAAGGCCGAAATCGCCCGACGTCTGTTGCGATCTCTGCCGCAATCGGCGGGACAGACGGCCAACGACGCGACCATGACGGATCTGACAGGCGGATTCGGCGTCGATTTCTCATATCTCGCCCGCGGATTCGGTCACGCCACGTACGTGGAACGCCAATCGCATCTATGCGAGCTGGCCGCGCACAATATGGCGGCGCTGGGCCTCACGCAAGCACAGGTGGTGTGCGGCGACGGCGTCGAATACCTACGTGCGATGGAGCCGGCGCAGCTGATCTACATCGACCCGGCCCGCCGCGACGAGCACGGCGCCCGCACCTACGCGATCGAGGACTGCACGCCCGACGCGCTGGCGCTGCGCGATCTGCTGCTGGCTAAGGCGCGATATGTGATGATCAAACTGTCGCCGATGCTTGACTGGCGCAAGGCGGTCGACGATTTCGCGGGCACTGTGGCCGAAGTGCACATCGTCTCCACCGGCAACGAATGCAAGGAACTGCTTCTGGTGCTGGACGGCAAGGCTGCCGGGGCAACGTCCGATGTCGCAGCGGCAGACACGCGTGCGCCGCACGTGTACTGCGTGAACGACGATCAGCGGCTCGACTACGATGCGGCCGCCTATACGCGCGGCCTGCGCATCGGGGACGCGCCGCTGCCGCACGAGCTGCGTTACCTGTACGAGCCGAACGCGTCGATCATGAAGGCCGGCTGCTTCGACGTGGTGGAAGCGCGATTCGGGGCGGTGCAGATCGGCCCGAGCAGTCACCTGTTCGTATCGGACGAGCCGGTCGATGGCTTTCCGGGGCGCGGTTTTGCGATTGAAACGATCGGCGGTATGGGCAAGAAGGAGCTGAAGCGATTGCTGTCCGGCTTGGACCGTGCCAACATCGCCGTGCGTAATTTCCCACTCACCGCGCCGCAATTGCGCAAGAAACTCAAGCTCGCCGACGGCGGCGACGCCTACCTGTTCGGCACCACCATGCAAGGCGGCGACCACGTGCTGATTCGGACGGCGAAAATCAGCAGATAATCGGCGGGTAAGCGGCGGCTTTCCACTCGACAGGAAACCGCTTTTCCTAAAGCTGAAGCGGGGCGATGCAGACGCGGTAAGTAAAGTGGTTGAAGCGGATAAAAGAGACGCCGGATCGCAATGGACCCGGCGTCTCTTACATAAGCTTCGATGGAATAGGCGAAACGGAGAAAACCGACTCAGCGCCACCACATGGTCATAATGAAACCGACCATGATGATTGCGAACGCGATGGCCAGGTTCCAAGCGCCGATGTGCGGAATCGGATAATCGGTGGTCAGGTAGTAGACCACGGCCCACACCAGACCGATGATCATCAGCGCGCAGAACAGCGGCACGAACCAGCGCGGGTTGGACTTGGTGCCCTTGATGCTTTCCTCCACACGGCGGGTGTTCTCCGCCTGACGGTTCATCATGCGTTGCATCTGCGGTGACAGCGAATCCTTATCAACGGTGGCGTTCAGCACCGCTTCGACACGGTCCATAGGAATATCGAGATCGTCATCGTCGGACTGGTCCTCGTCAACGGAAGTCTTGTCGACGACATCTTCGGTGGTTTCCTCGACGGCAGCGGTGTCGTCGGCGGACTGCAGATCATTCTGGTCATCCGCGGTGGTTTCGTGCAGCTCTTCGTCAGCCATCAGCATAGTCTCCTTTAATAGGCTAAAAGTCATAATAGTGGGTAGACTCGAAAGCGGCGAACTCACGGCGTAAAACTGTTCAAAATCAGGACAATTGTTCAGTGAAACCCGGCGGATTCAGGCAGGTTTGGAAAGGCGCGTATGGCGAAGCATACCGGAAAGCACAGCGCGAAACGGTCGAAGGCGGCCGGCGTCGCGGCGTTCCTCGTGCTGCTGTTCTCCGGATTCCTGCTGTCCACCAACCTGCGCGTCAACCGTTCCGTGGTGGTGAGCAACGATACCGCCGAACTCGTGGAACAGCGCGTGAAAAAAGTGAACTCGCTACGGTCCGAAATCGATGCGCTGAGCACCAGAGTCAACGATCTGAGCAAAACACTCGACAGCCAGAACGCCGACGGATCGCAAGACAGCGAAAGCGCCGGCAACGGCACCATGCTCCCCGCCGTGGAAGGCCCGGGACTGGTGGTGACGCTCGACGATTCGCCGCTATGGGAGAACATGGTCGACGCCAACGGATCCAGCGCCAACATCAACGATTACGTGGTGCACCAGCAAGACATCGAAGCCGTGGTCAACGCGCTGTGGGCGGGAGGCGCCGAATCCATGCAGATCATGGACCAGCGCGTATTGTTCAACTCCGCCGTACGCTGCTCCGGCAACGTGCTGCTGCTGCAAGGCAAGAAGTATTCGCCGCCGTTCAAAATCTCGGCAATCGGACCAGTGGAGGGCATGAGAAAAGCGCTCGACGATTCCGAGGAAGTGTCCATCTACAAGCAGTACGTGAGCGCGTTCGGCCTGGGATGGCAGGTCGACGAGAAAACGAAACTGCATTTCGACGCGACCGACGCGTTGCAGCAGCCGTTACAGTATGCGAAAGCGCTCGAAAACGACAAGAACGGCGACTCGCAAGAGGGGAAATAACAATCGATGAAACATGTGGCAAGCCGTGGCGGACGCACCAAAAGCGCGCTGTGGACGATACTCGGCATCCTCGCCGAACTCATGCTGACCGCCGCCGCCATCTGCGCGCTGTACATCGCATGGCAGATGTGGTGGACGGGCGTGCAGTCAGAGCATAACCAGATCGAAACCCGCCAATCCGTATCCTGGTCCGATCCAGGAAAGTCCGGCAACGTCACCGTGGCGAAGGCACAGCAGGGTGACCCGCCTGTACAGCCGCAAAGCGCCACGGAAGGCGAACTCATCGCCCAAATCTACGTACCGCGATTCGGCAGCCAATGGCAGCGCAACCTGGTGGAAGGCACGGACCTGACACAGCTCAACAAGCACGGCCTCGGCCACTACACGGATTCGCAGATGCCCGGCCAGGTCGGCAACTTCGCCTTCGCCGGCCACCGCAACGGCTACGGGCAGCCGCTCGGCGACGTCGACAAACTGCAGGAAGGCGACCCGATCATCGTCCGCACGCAGGATTACTGGTACGTGTACCACTACACCAGCTACAAAATCGTGCTGCCGACACAGACCGAAGTGGTGGCGGCCAACCCCGAAAACCCCGGCGCAACACCGACCAAACGCATGCTGACCATGACCACCTGCGAACCGAAATACTCCACGCCGACGCACCGCTGGATCAGCTACGCCGAATTCTCCTACTGGGCGAAGGTCGCCGACGGCATCCCACAGGAACTGGCCTCCCAAAACGCCAACGGCACAGTCAAATTCGTCAACAACGAACAGTCGTCGTTCCTGTCGTCGATCGATACGCTGAAACCGTGGATCTTCGGCGCGCTCGCCGCATACGTGATCATATTTATTTCCGCCGCCGTCGCCTGGCGATGGCCGTATCTCGCCGACGTGCGCGCAGGAAGACGAAAGAAGGCCGATTTCAGCCTGTACGGCAGCCTGGTGCGACTGCAGCCGGGCGTGCTGCCGATCCGTCTGCTGCTGGTGCTGCTGCTGGTTTTCGCAGCGGCCGCATCGTGCTTCGAATGGCTGTTCCCGTGGGCCGCGTCGACTATTCCGATGTTGCAGGAGATGTCGAACTACACGGCCATCTAAAGGCTGCCGCTGCGTGAGACGCGGACGTTGCTGCGGCACGGAACGCACGTACACTGCTGTTCAAACGTTGATTGGAGCATGATGACCGATTCCGCACGCATTCTGGTGGTAGATAATTACGATTCGTTCGTCTATACGATCGTCGGCTATCTCAAGACGCTCGGCGCCACGGTGACTGTGGTGCGCAACGACGCGATCGACCCGTCCCAGCCGGGCGTGATCGACGAATACGACGGCGTGCTGATTTCTCCTGGCCCTGGCGCTCCGGCCGAATCCGGCGCCAGCGAGGACATGATCCGCCTGTGCGCGAAGCTCGACAAGCCGATGTTCGGCGTATGCCTCGGCATGCAGGCGCTCGCCGAAGTGTTCGGTGCCACCGTGAGCCACGCGTCGACCATCATGCATGGCAAAACCAGCCAGGTTGAGCATATCGACGATGAGATCTTCGACGGCGTGGCCAATCCGATGACCGCCACGCGCTACCATTCCCTGGCTGTCGAACCGGATTCCGTGCCGGACGAGCTGGTGGTGACCGCGTGGACGCAGGACGATCATATCGTGCAGGGCATCAAGCATCGCGACAAGCCGATGTATGCGGTGCAGTTCCATCCGGAATCCGTCATGACCCAGGACGGGTATCGGCTGTTGGCGAACTGGCTTAAGGTGTGTGGGCAGGAGTCGGCAGTGGAGAAGTCGATTGGATTGCAGCCTAAGGTGAGCGAGTAGTTTTCTTTTTTGAGCTTGCTGAATTGCGATTTTTTGCGATGAATGAGTGATGGGTGATGGCTGCTGTTTGGCTCGCAGCGTTGCTTGCTTGCGGCGCCGCTTTGCTTCCCGCAGGTCCTGTTCACGACACACTCAAGGCCGTTCGGCCAAGCTTACGGTCGTGAACAGGACCTGCGGGAAGCAAAGCTCCTTTGGCTTTTTGTGCTGCCTTTGGCTGCTTTTGGTTTTTTGAGGGAAAGAAGGGGGGCATCGAGCCGCTTCCTCCCCTGAATTATTAGTTGCCTTGCTGGTTGTTGGTGTTGCCGTTGTTGTTCGTGTCGGTGTTGTTCGTGTCGCTGGACGATTTCTTGGTGGTCAGCGTGATGGTCGATCCGCTGTCGGCCTGGCTGCCGCCATTCGGCGACATCGACACGACGGTCGCGTCATCATCCTGTGGCCCGTTGACACTTACCTGGAATCCGGCGGCCTCCAAAATGCTCTTTGCTTCGGCAAGTGTGGAGTTGGTAACAAACGGCACGCTCACCTGCTGCTTGCCGGTGGACACCCAAATGGTCACCGCGGTGCCCATTTCGACGGTGCTGCCGGAACCCGGATCGATGCGGGTGACTGCACCGGACTGCACCGAATCGGAATACTCGCTTTCGATGGTGATCTGCGTCAGACCAGCCTGCTTGAGCTGCGCGATGACCGAATCCTTGGCCTGGCCCACCAGACCATCCGGAATCTTGGTCATACCGGACGAAATATACAGCGTGATGATGGTGCCCTTGGTCTGCTTCGAATGCGCGGCCGGATTGGTGTTCACCACCTTGTCTTTCTCGATGGAGGCACTGTCCACGGTCATGACATTGCCGATCTTGAAGCCTGCCGCCTCAAGAATGCCCTTCGCTTCCTCCTGCGTCTTGCCGGACACGTCAGGCACGCTGACCGCCTGCGGGCCGGTGGAGAACCATACGGAGACGGTGGAGCCCTTCGCCACCTTCTTACCGCCCTTCGGGTTCTGCTTGGTGATGGTGCCCTTCGGTTGGCTGGACGTGGAATCGTCACGGGCGTCAAGCTTCAGACCAAGGGCCTTAAGCTGTTCTTCCACACGCGCCTGGGAAATGTTCGACGTGTCGGTGAAGTCCGGCACGGACACCAGATCCGCAGTGTTCTTATGCCCGTTCAACGCGAAGAAAATACCGATGACGGCCAGCAAAACAACGATGCTGCCGACCACGGAAGCGATGATGATCTGCTTCTTCTTACGCTCCTGCGCGGCCTTGGCACGCTGTTCCGCACGGGTCTTCGTTTCGACTCCGCCATTCGGATTCGGCACGGCCTCGAACTGGCCGGTGACCGGGTTGAACGCCTGCGTCGGCGCATCCGTCGCCGGCGCCATGGGCACGGTGGCGGCATCCATTTCGGCCTGCTTGCGGGCCTTCATGTTGGTCAGGTCGGTCAACGGGTTGAACGCGGCAGCCATCGGCACACCGCCGTTCATGAACGTCAGCAGATCGTTCTTGAACTCGGAAGCGGTGGCGTACCGGTTCTGCCGATCCTTGGCCATCGCCTTCGCGCAGATCGAATCCCACATCTTCGGCAGGCCCGGCACGATCGTGCTTGGGGGAGTGGCGACTTCCGACACATGCTGGTAGGCGATCGCCACCGCCGAATCGCCGGTGAACGGCGGCCGGCCGGTGAGCATTTCGTACAGCACGCAGCCGGCGGAATACAGGTCGGAACGCATGTCGACGCTTTCGCCGCGCGCCTGCTCCGGAGACAGGTATTGCGCGGTGCCGACGACGCCCTGCGACTGCGTCATCGTGGCCGCGGAATCGTCGATCGCGCGGGCGATACCGAAGTCCATGACCTTGACCACGCCCTGCTCGGAAATCATGATGTTGCCGGGCTTGATGTCGCGGTGGATGATGCCCATGCGGTGCGAGTATTCGAGCGCGTTGAGCACGCCCATCATCACCTGCTCGGCGTCGCGCTGGCTCAGCGCGCCATTCACCTTGAGGATGTCACGCAGGGTCTGACCCTTGACGTACTCCATCACCAGATACGGCAGATGCTCGATCTCGCCGGTTTCCGTGGTGACGGTTTCCTCGCCCGAATCGTAGATGTTCACGATGTTCGGGTTGTTCATCTGCGCGACGGAATGGGCTTCACGGCGGAAACGCTCAAGGAAGATGCTGTCAGTGGCGAAATCGGCGCGCATGATCTTGACGGCGACGGTACGCCCCAGACGCGTGTCGGTCGCCACATGCACTTCGGCCATGCCGCCACGGCCGACGAGTTGGCCGAGCTGATAACGGCCCCCGGCCAGAGAGGTAGGCATGTTGATGTTCATCCCTGTTCCTTCCAATCATTGCTCACGGAGATATGGGGTTTGCTGACCACACGTCGGGGAAGCCTTCCTCCCGAAGAGACGACCATCGTGTCGGCCAGCTGCGTCTGCTGGTCGAGCAGACGGCGTTCGATGCGGGACAGGGTGCGTGACACCACCAGCGCGTCCTTCGGACGGTCCAGCGGGTCCTTGGCCAACATCGACATGACAAATTCACGCAACTGCACATCGACGGTGTCGGGCAGCGGCGGAACCGGATTATTGACATGTGCTGCGGCGATGTCGACCGGTGTGGCGCCCGTGAACGGACGGTGTCCGCACAGGCCCTCATAGGCGACGACGCCAAGCGAATAGATATCGGATTGCGGCGTGGCATGCTTGCCCTGCGCCTGCTCCGGGGAAATGTACTGCGCGGTGCCCACGACCATGCCGTCCTGCGTGATCTGCTCCTGGTTGGTGGAGTAGGAGACGCCGAAGTCGGTGATCTTCACCTCGCCGGAATCGGACACCATGATGTTCGCCGGCTTCACGTCACGGTGGATCACGCCATGGGAATGCGCGACGAACAGGCCGCGTGCGGTCTGAATGAGAATCGGCAGCAGCTTGATCGGGTCCATCGGGCCGTTCTGCTCGTGGTACAGGTCTGCAAGCGACTTGCTCGGCACGTATTCCATGATGAGGAATCCGATGCCGTCATGCTCGTAATATTCGAACAGCGCAGCGATGTTCGGATGCGCAAGATTGGCGGAATTATGGGCTTCCGCGCGCAGACGAAGCAGTTTGGCCTCCTGGGTGACGCCCAAATCGCCACGTAGCGCCTTGATGGCCACCGGACGTCCAAGTTGGATGTCATAGCCTTTCCACACTTCACCCATACCACCTTGGGCCAGGCGGGAATCCAACCTGTAGCGTCGGTGGATGAGCTGTCCTTCAACCAGTTTCATTCTGCCAGCGCCTCCTGCATCATTGCTTTCATAATCGGTCCTGCCGCGAACGAGCCGTACAGGTCCACGTTATGCACCACGACCGCCACCGCGATCTTCGGATCGTCCGCCGGTGCGAATCCGATCACCCAGCCGTCGATGGACGTATTGCCGTTTCCAATCTGCGCGGTACCCGTCTTGATGGCCACCTGCACGCCGTTGATGGCCAGATTCGTGTTCTCCTTGGTGACCACGGCCTCCATCATCTGGGTGAGCTTGTTGGCCGTATCCGCACTGAACGCATGGGACATGACCGTGGGCTTGGTCTGCGAAATGACCGACAAGTCGGCGGAACGCACGCGGTCGACCAGCGTGGGCTGCATAAGCTTGCCATCATTGGCTATGGCGGCGGCCACCATAGCATTCTGCAACGGTGTCACCACGGTGTCTCCCTGGCCGATAGACGCCAATGCGAGCTTGTCGTCGTTGATGTCGGTGGGGAACTTCGACGTGACCGACACCCACGGGGTTCCGGTGTAATCGGAACCGTCCACGGTGATCGGGCTGTCAAAACCAAGTTTCTTGGCCATGGACGAGACGGCGTTGTCGCCCAACGACACGCCCAACTGGGCGAACGCGGTGTTCGACGAATATGCCAGCGCGTCCTCCATGGAGATCTTGCCGTCAGCGCCGTCGGCCTGCGGTACGGCGTTGGTCAGTTGCGTGACGGTGCCGGGAAGCGTGTAGCTTGCTCCTGCCGGAATCTGCGTATCCGGCTGGTATTGGCCGGTTTCCAAAGCCGCGGCGGCCACCACCGTTTTGAACGTGGACCCCGGAGGATACAGCTGCGAAGTGGCTCGGTTGAGCATCGGATTGGTGGCGTCCTGGGACAGCACGCCGTAGTTGCTGTTCGCCTGGCTCATGTCATGGCTGGCCAGCTGGTTCGGGTCGTAGCTGGGCGTACTGACCATGGCGAGGATACGGCCGGTTTTCGGCTCGATGGCCACTGCGGCGCCATCCGTGCTGCCGAGGCTGTTGTATGCGGCCTGCTGAATCTTCGGATCGATGGACGTTTCGATATTGGCGCCCTTGTTCTCCTGCCCGGTGAACAGCGACTTGAACCGCTGCCAGAGCAGCTGCTCCGACTGGCCCGACAGCAGCGAGCTGCGGGACGCTTCGACGCCGCTCCAGCCACGCTGGCTGATGGAGAAGAATCCGGTGACTGGCGCATACAGTTCGCCGGCGGAATAGGAACGCTGGTACGAGAACGAATCGTTGGAAGGATCGGATTTTGCGATGACCGATCCGTCCGCGGCGAGAATGGACCCGCGCGGTGCGCCGTATTCGTGGTACAGCGCGCGGACGTTACGTGCGTCGTTGGTGAGCTGGTTGGCTCGGATGGCCATGATGATGGTGGTGGACATGCCCAGAATGACGAACAAGGCCACCACGATGGTGAACAGCTGGCGGAGCGACTTATTCATGCGATGCTCCTTGCTGGTCGATCGTCGGCAGGACTCCGGTTATCGGAATCGTCGGATTGGATTGATCGGTCTGGCCGGCTTGGCTGGTGTGGCCGGCTTGGCTGGTTCGATTGGCGGGCACGGCATGACCTGCTTGCCCGGCTGCGCCCGCATGGCTTGCCGGCACGGCCGGGATGGCCGAAGCCTTCGCCGCACCCGAACGCGTATTGCCGGCGATTTCGGTACGACGGTTCCGCTCGCGTTCGCGCAACACCCTGACGGCTTTCTGCTGGAATGTGTCGCTGTCGATCTCGGATTCCGGCCTGTTCGCGGAATTGGAGATGACGATCAGCAGCGCGGCCAGCATGTAGTTTGCGATCAGCGACGAACCGCCGGCCGCCATGTAGGGAAGCGTCAGACCGGTCAGCGGAATGACCAGCGTGATACCGCCGACCACGGTGAACACCTGGAATGCCATGGTGAACACCAAGCCGGACGCAAGCAGCTTGCCGAAGCCGTCCTTGATTTTCATCGCGGTGATCATACCGGCTGCGATGATCAGTAGATACAGCATGAGAATGGCCATCAGGCCGGTCAATCCCAGCTCTTCGCCCAACGCTGCGTAAATGTAGTCGGAATTGGCGATCGGGGTGATCGACGGGTGGCCCTGACCGAGGCCGGTGCCCATCAGGCCACCGGAAGCCAAGCCGAAAATGCCGGTGACGAGCTGGTATGAGCCGCCGAATTCCTTGTTGTATTGAGCCGCGGAGAACGGGTGGAGCCAAGCGTCCACACGCGAGCCGACGTGGCTGAAGATGCTTGCCGCCGCCACCGCGCCGGCGGCGAAGGCGATGAATCCGATGACAATCCAGCTTTTACGCCCGGTGGCCACGTACAGCATGGACACGAACATGGCGAAGAACATCAGTGACGTGCCCAGATCATGCTGCAGGACCAGAACGCCCATGGAGACGATCCACACCACGATGATCGGTCCCATATCCTTGATGCGTGGCAGTTGGATGCCGAGAATCTTCTTTCCGCCGACGGCAAGCTGGTCGCGATGGTCGAACAGATACGAAGCGAAGAAGAACGCCAGGAACAGTTTGGCGAATTCGCTCGGCTGGAACGATCCCAAGCCGGGAATCTTCACCCAGATGCGTGCGCCGTACTGTTCGGAACCGACCACCGGCAGCATTGGCGACAGCAACAGCACGATGCCGATCACCATGCTGACGTACGAGAATCGCCGCAATACGCGGTAATCCCTCATGAACACCACCAGCAGGTTGGCAAACACCAGTGCGATCGCCAACCAAAGCAACTGTCGGAACGCCACTGTGGTTTTGGTGTCTTGGTCGAGGCGTGCGATCATCGTGACGCCGATGCCCGTCAATACCAGCACGCAGCACATGACCGATTGGTCGGCGTGCGGCTGGAATCGCAGCAGCAGACCCCAGGCGGTCAGGAACAGCGCGCCCACAAACGCGAGCATCCACACATAATTCTGCGGGAAGCCGTTCGTGGTGCGTTCAAACATCTGGAAGAACGCCACCGCGCACAGCAGCATGCTGAACAGCAGCATGCCAAGCTGTCTCAAGCGTGTTGCGATCATGACTTGTCACCGCCCGACTTGTTGGTCTGCGCGGCCTGATCGGCGGCCTTTTTCGCCGCTTCGTCCTTCGCCTTCTGCTCGGCTGCGGCCTTCTCCTGCTGCTTCGCCTCTTGCTTGCGCTTCGCATCGTTCAGCTGCTTTTTGATCAGACGGGTATGGCTTTTCGCTTCGCCGTATGTGTCGAAGGAGATGCCCTGGTCAAGCTGTTCGCGCCAGCTTGGCGGCAGATCGCTGGTCTTCATATTGGTGTCGGTGACGGCATGTGACAGTTTGGCACCGAAGATGCTCGTCGGCACGCCTTGGAAAATCGCCACTTTGCCGTTGTTGTCGCCGATGTAGTACTTGGTTTGGCTCCAACGGTAGGTGCCCACGCCCACGCCGGCAACGCCAAGCAGCACCAGAATGATGATGAGTATGGTGATGATGCGGTTGCGGAATTTGCGCGACCGTTTCGTCTTACGTTCCTCGATATGTTCGTTGCGAATCGCCTTGGCGACTTCACCCTCTACCTCGTGCGGAAGGACGAGAACAGCGACTATAAGATCATCTGGCT
>OGZV01001276.1_pt1 | contig 24009 bp, 27 predicted proteins | sample 1576861 | NCBI WGS metagenome assembly OGZV01 (sample SAMEA3541501, study PRJEB24748) | human gut metagenome | biome: human gut; feature: human-associated habitat; material: faeces | place: China | collected 2012
GCATCGTGTAGCCGTCTTCGGTACAAGTCGGCGGAACAACGGTAACGGTGAAGGTGTACTTGGTGGGCAGAACCTTTTCGGTCTTGGTCGCATCGCAGTTCTTGCAATGCAGAGTCTTTTCACCGTACTTTTCATAAGTAGGCGGGGTAGTGATGACGCCCTCATCCCAGATGTGACCAGTACCGCCGTATTCGTAGGTCATGGTATGGGAAGCATCGCGCTTGCAGTGCATCAGCATGGTGCCCTTCTCGGTGCAGGTAGCCTTTTTCAGGCATTCGGTGTGCTCGGTGTCCCAATCATGGTAGCCGATAGCGGGCACAGGCGTCAACACTCTTTCGTTGCACCCCTCGTAGCTGCAGTACATCCAACGCTTGCCTTCAGTCTCGCAAAAAGGTCCCTCGATGATTTCGCCAAGGCGCGTGTAATCGTGGTTATGCACCTTAGCAATGTCTTCGGTCTTTGTTGTGTGGCAAACGTTGCAGGTGTAGGTCTTGATACCGGTTTCAGTGGCAGTAGGCTCCTTAGTGATGACGCCCTCATCCCACTGATGTTCGCCAGTGACAGGCAGGTCTTTCACATGCTGCTTATCGTTGCAGCGCTCACAAACATTGTCTACGCTGCCAAGAGCACCACAGGTAGCGGGAGTAGTGACTTCTTTGTACTGATGGCCCAGCGCAGGAACAGGCGTATCCTTGTACGTCTTTGCGGGATTCTCATTGCAGGTATGCAGCGTATAACCGTCCTCAGTGCAGGTAGGAGCAACGACAGTTTCCGTGAAGGTATAGCCCAAAGCAGGAATTACTTCTTTATGCACATGGGTCTTGTCATTCTGGCAGGTATAGGTGCGCTCGCCATCTTCTTCGTAAGTTGCTTCCTTGGTAACAACACCATCGTCCCAAGCATGTCCCGTCGCAGGAACAACTTCCGTATAGGTATGGGTTGCATCGTTCAGGCAGGTGAAGGTCTTGACGCCGTCCTCGGTGCAGGTAGGAGCCTTCGTGACAGTACCATCATCCCACTTGTGGCCCAGAGCCGCGATTTCTTCGGTCTTGGTCTCTGTGCAGCCGGTATTCTGGCACTTGTAGGTCTTTACACCGACAGCCTCACAGGTAGCGGGCGTGGTGACAGTGCCATCATCCCACTTATGACCCAGCGCGGCAATCTCCTCGGTCTTTGTCTCGGAGCAGCCATTACGGGTGCAGGTATAGGTCTTAACACCGGCCTTCGTGCAGGTCGCTGCCGTTGTGACTGTACCAGCGTCCCAAGCATGGCCCAGCGCATTCGTATAATCGCGTTTCTCGGTCAGAGCGGAATCCTGGTCGCAAATGTAAACGGTGTACCCCTGCTCGGTGCAGGTAGGCGCTACCGTATTGCCCTTATGCCAGGTCTTCTCGACCATCGGAATATCTTCCGTGTATGTAGTGCCGCAGGAGGTGCAGGTAAAGGTCTTGACACCCTTCTCATAGATGGTAGCAGGCTTCGTGACCTTACCAGCATCGTAGGCGTGCGGCAGCTTTGCCTTGTAATCGCCCTTATAGGTCAGACCGGGAACTTCGTTGCACTCATAGATAGTATAGCCCTCAGAGGTGCAGGTCGGAGCAACAACACTCTGAATATGATAGGTCTTGTTAAGAGACGGGATTTCCTCTGTGCGCGTCTCATCGCAATCCTTACACTTGAAGGTCTTGATACCGGTCTCGGTATAAGTAGCAGCCTTCGTTACTGTACCGCCATCCCAGCTGTGTCCCTTAGCCGGAACGAAGTGGTCGTTATAGTTCATGCCGCCCCACTCATGGCAGATATGCTCATCATAGCCTTGTGTAGTGCAGGTGGCGTCATGATGGCGCACCGTGAAGGTGTATTTTACCTGAGGCTTTGCGGTAGGGGCCGGAGTAGCTGCCGGAGCCGGTGCGGGTGCTTTTGTCGCGGCCGGTTTGGAAGTTCCGCCGGAAGTCGAAGTGCCGGTGCTCGGCTTCTCCGTCTTAGTCGGCTCGCTGGTGGTGTTGTCCTTCTTATCAGTGTTCTCAGCGGGCGTGGCGGTCGGTGCAGGCGTAGCGGTCGGTGCAGGTGTGGCAGTTACTTCTGGTGTTTCCGGAACCGCAGCCTGACTTTGGCTCGTGGTCACATCCGAACTCGTCGTATCGTTGGTGTTTTTCTTTTTCTTGCAGCCGGTCAAAGAAACCGCAACCGTAGCAGCCAGTGCTACAGCAACGATTCTTTTCGCTGTGCTAACTCTCCTTTTCATGATATACCTCCTTGAACTTTGAGGGATAGTTCTGTAAGTATATTATATCACATTATGTATTTGTTGGAGTCAATTTCAGAAGAATTTACAACTTCCTGATAATGTTCTCCTCTTTGCATAATCAGTACACCCCGAAACTGTGCATATTATCTAGTACATATGGTTAACTCTTAGTCCTTGGCACAAGCCATTGATTATATGCCAACAACAAAAGCGCCCACTTTTTTGTAAGCGCTCTTTTTGTGTTTTGTTTGGTTTTTGCTAAGACGGGAAATATCCTTTACTTTCTTGCTGAAAATTTCCAAAAAGAAATCTTAGTCGATGCCAAGTACCATTTTCAGGTTACCGTTAAAGGAATCCGCAATGCTGTGTACGGTACGATACTGACCCGTATACCTCATGCATTGCTCATGCGTCAGTATGGGTTTCTCATACTCAATACGGTCGATACGGATATCCACGGTTCGCTTATTGTTGCAGTAGTCGTCTGGGCTATCTGTCAGGATATAGGGCCCGTAGATAACAGTGCCATAGGCATAAATGCCGCTCTCATGCGCCGGGTCCTGCTTGCCAACATGCAGCATCACGATGTCCCCAATCTGCATGTCACGGGTAGCAAGGAACGGCTCCACATGCCCGGGTCCTTTGACCTTGTCGAACAGGTTCCAATTCCGGAGCTTGATGGGCTCAATATAAAATGTCACTATGGCACCTCTGATACGTCAGTTGTTTTCGCGTACCCACTTCACATATCTTCTGGCAATGCTCAGCGGATGGTCTGGAAATCGCTCATCGAATATATCGCGTTCCGAGAAGTTCATGAGGAAGCCTTCCCTGTATTCGGAATCATAGGGGTCTTCAAAGAACATCTTCATGATTTCTTTTGCAGTGAAATGCTTGTCGGGGTGTTTCTCTTTTACGATGTTCTGGAACACTGCAAATGCGAAGCTGTCCCGCGCCCCTGTCATGCCTTCCTCGGTGAAGCTGCCGTTAACGAAATAGTCATCCTCGCCGACATTCACATTCAGGTTCAACAGATACGACACCTCCGGTTTCGGCAGGCCTTGCACCGTCTCCTGAATTTTCCGGATAGCGTAGATGTATTTGTGCCCCTTCGCGGTCAACCCGTTCTTGCATTCCAAAAGACCCATATTCTCCATCAGGGACAAGCGCACATCTTTGACGGTATCCTCAACAGAATCGTAGTCCATCGCTTCTTCCGGTGCCACAATCCAGGCAAAAATCAAGCCGAAGCACTCGTCATTGCGAATACCGCATCCGACATTAGGTTTCGGAACCGTATCGGGCAGAGGCTTGTTGAGGTCACCGTATTCGTCCGGTTTTACCTTGAGTTCAAATGCTTTGAAATTTTGTTCAGACATTTCCTGTACCTCCTGCCTCAATCAGTGTATGTGCATTTTGGGGGCTCAGTCGATTTCGCCCATCTCGCGCAGCTTATTCTCTGCATCACTGAAGATTTTATCGTAGTCGTCAGGATATGTCAATGTCACCAAGACATCTCCGGTTTTTTCATCAAGATAATTGATGGTAACTTTCGGCTTCTCAACGCCATTTAGGGCCGGATACCCTTCAGCGCTGATACCGAACAGCATCGCCTCCGTTGTATAGGGCGATTCGTAGTCGTCGGCATCCATGTTCACGATAAGCAAAAACCTTAACTGCCAAAATATTTTCAGATAATCTACCGGTTTTCGCTGAAAGTCCAAATTATGGGACATGCCAAGGAGTATAATAAAGACAGACTAAAAAGCAAAGAGCCTCCAAGCCTGTCCGAAAACCACTATCTTACTCATTATCGCCGTTTTCATCGTCTGCTGCAAGGTATGCCGGGCAAGACTGCCGCAGTCAGAGCCATACGGACGAATGTCAGAACGGAACACAAAGAATAAACCACTCTCTCGAAAGGAGCGCTTATCATGAACATCCCTCAAATTCCTACCGGACGCAACAGCTACTATGACCTTGGTCCCACAAAACAGTTCGATGTCGAAACCATCCGCGAGGCTCTGCGCCTCTATGAAGACAACCTGGCTGAGAAGTTTGAGACCGCAAAACCCAACAGCATTGAGCGCATCGAGATGGGCGCAAAAAAGGTATCTGCGCAGACCCTCATCGCAAGACTTAGCAGACACCTACCCCTGTACGCAGACTGAAAGGACTCTTATTAAGATATGACCAATACCGAAATCATCGCAACTATGAGCCGCTGTGTTTGCGGCACTCGTATCCAGTGGACCCAAAACATCGACAACAGCACGCATCGAGGCGTGGTGGACGAGTTCCACCCGGAAAACGGTGCCGAGGACGCATATCTCGCCGTCATCGAGCCGGGACGCTATATCCCGGTTCTTGGTGCCAGCGAAATACAAAAAATATCGATTTTGGAGGACAGACATCATGACGCCTAACTACATTCAGAAAAAACCAGAAATGACCCGTATTGCCGATGCTTTCTCCGGGTATATCCACCGGCATCCAAACTTAGGCCTTGTCTGGTCTGAGAAAACGGGTATGTCCTCATGACGTTGACATTCTCCCCACGGCTAAAGCAGGGGGGAGAATGTCAATTTCTAACTCTCGTTTCTAAGCCGTCCATGTTGAGACCCTTGTACCCAACGATATAGTAGTTTCCATCGTCATCAACCTCTACGCGGGAAAGCACCCAGCATGGTTTGTTGCAATTATCCGCCAGCAAACACTCGATGTCAGAGCCAGAGGTGTACTCATGAAAATCATCCTCGTATCTGCCGCTGGTGTTCAGATGTAACCGGCTCGTCCCGGCAATCGGGCGTTGGAGGTGGTTCAGGTCGTCAACTGCTTTTAAGAGAAGCTTTGACGCGTTCGTGAGCTCATTCCATCGTTGCACATCGTCCGGGTCATCCCTGTCGCAGTCGATATTTTCCAGAGTCAGATTATCATAGTAGCCGGATTGTACCAACAGGTGCTTGACCTCGCCTAGAGCATCATCCATTCGTTTTTGATATTCATTGAGGTCCATGGAGAACCCTCCTTAATTTGCTTGGGTTTGATGCGCTATCTGGTTTCGTTGAATACATTATACCATATTAGGAATCCCATTGTCCTGACTTCCAAGAGATTTTTTGCTTGCTTTTTAGCTTCAGCCAGAACGGAAAAAGGACCCCTGCCACGAAAGCAGAGGCCCTTCTCTTAAACTATTCCAATTTCGTTGAGCAACTTGACCTTGTCTTCGCTCTGTTTGCCTTGATGCAGTATAAGCGTCTGATTCCGAATCCACCACTGGGACTGCGAACCTGTCGGCAAAGTTATGGACGCTTCTTTGAGCGGAAGTTCTCCGTGCTCGTCAAGATAGGCTTTGATGGTATTGTAGTTTTCCCAATCGAACGCCAATTGTTACATCGTGTTACCCTTGATTTTGCGCCGCTTTCTATAAGAAATTGCAACAAATCTATTAAAATCGAGCATTTCTCGCTGTATGTTCAATAGCAAGATATGTGTTTTTTGTGCATTTTAGCTGTTTCCGAGTGTTTTGTGCCCTAAGAGGGTGTTTACATCAAAAGAGGAGGCATTGTACACAGTTAGTCCCCGCTCTAAAGCGTACTTCACGGTGAAGGCTGTGCTGCCCGTTGGCTTGTTGCAGTAGCTGATGCAGTAACGAGAACCATCCACCAGATGCCGGTTTCTGGCAAGATATGCCCCCCTGCTCGGTTCCTTAGACACATACACAATCTTATCCATCTGCCGGTCAAGGTTCTTGGCGTGCAGCTGCTGCTCAGGCGTCCACTTGGCGCGGTATCCCTCAAACGGCAACACCTCGATAATCCGCATCCTAGAATTCTCCTTTTTAAGTTCAAGAAGCAGGTCCGCCATCATCGTATCAAAGCCCAAAGCACCACCCACACCAAAGTAGACAACGCCACTCTGGATGAGCGGGATGAGTCGATGCCGGACCCGAATCAGTATCTTAGACTCCTCTCCGGGAGGGATAATCCTGTGCCCGGTGAAGCAGCAAGTCTTGTCTGTGTACTTTCCCATTCGCCCACCCGCTTTCAACCTTATCGTGTTATATCATTTTTTAGTTTAATTATCTTGCCGTGTCTAAATTGTTAAATTTCACAAACAATATTGACGAATTTATATTGTTTGATATAATGAAAACAGTATGACAACCTACATATTCAGTAGTATTATTAGGTGTATGAAAATGAACAAGAAAACTTATCCGTATCATTTAACTGCTGCCGAAGAGTCCGTCCTCGAAATCCTCTGGAACAGCAAAGAGCCTCTTACCGGGCAGCAGATTGTCGATGAAGCCAAGAAGGACGAAACCAACTCCTGGCAAGGGCGCTCGATTTTTTCTTTCATCAACAGCCTTCTGGACAAGAAATTTATCGAGAGCGTCGGCTTCGTCCGTGCAGGCAAGACCTATGCAAGAACCTTCCAGCCGGTACTGTCCCGCCCCGAATTCTACGCACAGCTGGTGAACGCTGCTCTGACAGACAAGGAGCTCGTAGTTTTCAAGCGTGCTCTTAAAGCTCTCAACAAGGCCGATGATGAGGCCGAAAACTAACCCGCTATCTTCCTCCTTCTAATTTCGCCGTGGTGTCTTCCCTGCTTTTTCAAGTGGGGATTTCCTCCACGGCATTTTCTTTAGCTTCCACGAACCACTTCCCTATCTCATAGTATAAGTAAGTGCTGCACCGGCCTATCTGGCAGGTATACCGAACGCCAACGCCTCCGGTCTTTGAGTATTTCCGAGGCAGTATTTCCGATATGTTCGTGATGTCGAACCGCTGCCCGCTATCCCAGACGACCGTTTGCGGTGTGAGCGTTCCGTCCGGCAAGAAGTCCGCGATGACTTCCACATATTTCTTGACTCGCTGTTCAGGCATATACTATCCAATGCTCCCCTGCAAATACCCGTGCGGATGTATTGTATGCTCTCCCTTTGCGTCACAATGGGAAAGGAACCTGTCCTTGTACATCACGCAACGCTGTACGGAATAGTAGCCGAATCGGTTTCGGACCCCATCAATGGCAGATTCCAACTTTTCCAAAGATTCCTGTTTCTCGGCACAAAAATCGAATGATAACTGACTTGGCTCTGTGTCTGGCCGTAGGTCTATGGCACGAACACCAATCGAACGGAGATGTTCATTCCATCTATAGTTCTTCTTATATAATAGATAGGCAGCTTGCGCTATCTCCCGCTCCTGCATCGTAGGCTGTCCGAGTTTTGTCTGCCGCTCGAACGCAAAGAGACTTGAATCCCGAAGCGTCACCTCCACGCCCCGGCACCGAAAATGGTTTTCCCGGAGCCGAGCCGCAACGCTCTCAGAGAGCAGATAAAGGACTATCCAGACATCTTCATCCGTCATAAGGTCTCTCGGCGTTGTCCAGCTATTGCCGATACTCTTGATAGGCGCTACAACATCCTTGTACTCGTACTTGGCTACTGCGGAGGTATCCATGCCGTTGGCAAACTGCCAAATCATGATACCGACCTTACCGAGTTTCTCTTGAATGAACTTAGGGTTTGCCTGCGCCAAGTCCCCTATCGTATGCACGGCGTAGTTTGCGAGTTTTGCCGAGGTCTTACTGCCGACATAGAGCAAGTCCGAGGCAGGAAGCGGGAACACGATATCCTTGAAGTTTTCTCGGTCAATGACCGTAATGGCGTCCGGCTTCTTATAGTCTGAGCCGAGTTTTGCCAGCGTTTTGTTCCAGCTAACGCCAATAGAACAGGTGATGCCGAGCTCATCCTTTATCGTGTCAGAAATCTTCTTAGCTATCGTCAGACCGTCGCCGTACATCATCCGACTGCCGGTACAGTCAAGCCATGCTTCGTCCAGACCGAAAGGTTCGACCTGGTCCGTGAAGCGCAGGAATATCTCGCGTGTATACCCACTGAACCTCGTATACAGGTCATAGTGTGCCGGTACAAAGATAATATCCCGACAATGCTGCTGTGCCTCCCAGAGCGGCATACCGGTCTTTACACCCATACACTTTGCTGGATAGGACGCTGTCAGAACGATACCGCTTCTTCTCTCCGGGTCTCCGCATACAGCAATCGGCTTTCCCTGTAATTCCGGGTGATAGGCCATCTCACAGGAAGCGTAGAAGCAGTTCATATCGCAATGGAGTATCGTCCGCTCCTGTGCCATGGTCTTTTCCCTCCCGCTGCTCGTTTTACGCGATATTGTTGTATAGTGTTGCTTATTGGTTGTTTTTATTATATCATTTACAACCGACGGTTGCAATATAGATTGAAAAATTCTCCGGTTGTAGTCCGGTTTACGCCCCTACAACTGCGAAATCCTTCACAAAAGTAAAAGAGGCGTTCTCAATGACGCCTCTCCGTGCTATAATAGTAAAAAAGCAGGAAGTGATAATATGCAAAGTATTGAGGAACGCGCAGCAGCCGCGTATGAGTTGAAAGCCACCGGTAAGTGCAACTGCTCGCAGTCGGTTGTCAAAGTATTTCAGGACAAGCTGCCTGTTGGTGAGGATACCCTCATGAAGCTAACAGCAGGGTATGCTGCCGGTATGGGCTGCATGGAGAGCACCTGCGGCGCTCTTATTGGCGCTGTGATGGTGGCGGGTATACTGACCGATGGCAAAGCAACGCCTCGGATTTCTAAAGAACTCCTGCAGAAGTTTGAGGCAAAATGCGGCGCTACTATCTGCAAGGACTTGAAAGGCATCGGGACCGGCAAACCGCTCTGCCCTTGTCCTGAGTGTGTACGCAATGCGGTGCTTGCACTCGGCGAGGTTTTTCCGGACTAAGACAAACGGCAATTTTGAGAGTATTGGAGGGTATGAGGCATGACCATCGCAGAAATATTAGAGAAGATGATTTGCTTTTCTAACGGCAACATTCACGACATCGACCATCTTGTTCGTGTCTGGACATTCGCCAAGACTATCGGCGAACTCGAACATATCGATGCCGAGACACAGTACATACTGGAAGTCGCCGCCATCACGCATGACATCGCATGCCCTCTCTGCTGGAAGAAATACGGCAATGCTGACGGCAAGCATCAGGAACTCGAAGGCGGACCCTTGGTGCGCGAATTTCTGCATGATACTGGCCTGACTCCGGCGCAGGTAGACCGCGTTGCGTATCTGGTCAGCCATCATCATACTCTGACAGACATTGACGGCATCGATTACCAAATCCTCATTGAGGCCGATTACATCGTAAACGCCGCCGAAAGCGAGTTTAGCAAGGAAAATATCAAGGGGTTCATCCACAAAGTCATGAAGACAAACAGCGGCTCGATACTGGCACGGCAGATTTTCTGCGTGTAACGGGATAGATTCAGAGCAATAAGGAGCGTAATACTATGGCAAAGAAGGTACTTGTAGTTTCCACCAGCCTGCGCGGAAACAGTAATTCTGAAATTCTGGCAAAGGAATGCGAGCGCGGTGCAAAGGATGCGGGGCATGAGGTTGAGTTCGTGTCCCTGCGCGGCAAAGATATCCGGTTTTGCATCGGATGCATGACCTGCCAGAAAACCGGTCACTGCGTCTTGAAAGATGATGTTGCTGAAATCATGGCAAAGGTCAAGGAAGCCGAAGTCATCGTATTTGCCACACCTATTTACTACTATGAGATGTGCGGGCAGATGAAGACGCTGCTCGACCGTCTGAATCCTCTGTACGAATCTGACTACAAGTTCCGCGACATCTATATGCTTGCCACCGCCGCTGACGACGATGCGCACGCCATCGACAAAGCCTACAACGGTTTGCAGGGTTGGGTCGATTGTTTCGAGAAGGCCGAGCTCAAAGGCTATGTGTTCGGCAACGGTATTGCTGAGTCGGGTGATGCAAAGAATCATACTGAAACTCTCTTGGATGCCTACAATCTTGGAAAAGCCCTGTGAGGTATAGTATGACGATTCGATGCGCCGTGCCCGATGATGTTCCAGCAGTATCCGCTGTTGAAGCCGAGTGTTTTCCGCCTGCCGAGGCTGCTACTGCCGCCGAGTTTGCCGAGAGAGTTGCGCATTACGGTAATCATTTTTGGCTGATGTATAACGGTGACAAACTCATCTCCTTCGTGGATGGGTTCGTGACCGATGACGCCGACTTAACCGATGAGATGTACGAGAACGCCGCCATGCACAACGAACACGGTGCGTGGCAGATGATTTTTGGCGTAAATACGCTGCCCGCATACCGCCAGCATGGGTATGCAGGCAAGCTGCTTCAAAAGGCAATAGCCGACGCTAAAGAACAGGGTCGCAAAGGTCTTGTCCTGACTTGCAAGAGCCGACTCGTCCACTACTATGCCAAGTTCGGATTCGTAGACGAGGGTGTGACCGACAAGTCCACGCATGGGAATGTTGCGTGGCATCAGATGCGATTGACATTCTGATAATATGTAAATGCTGTGCCACTACTCCGCCAGCTGAGTGCCAAGGTATACTGGTTCTTCCGTTCTGAACACACTATACTCTGCCGCGCATCCAACCCGGTAACTGAATTTTCATGGCTTGGCTTTCACGCGCACCGCGTTCGTGTGCCACATCAGCGTATCCTCGTCATCGTTCTCGCTGCCCGCATCGGCTTCTTCCTCCAATGCAGGCGCAAACGCCCAGAGGTTTGGCCAGTTGAGTATCGAGCGCAGGCGGTCGGATACGCTCTTTTCCTGCCAACTGATATCCATGCCGAGCGTGCCCTCGTAGTGGAAGCGTTCCCTCTTATCGTTGGTCAGAACGAGTTCCCAGCTCCCGCCATCGCAAACAAACCCTATTGGTTCATAGGCAGAAAACACCGCCTCAAACATTGCCAGAATATCCCTAATGTCCTTTTCGGATTCTCTGCGCACATATACCTGATTCAGCAGGTACTTGGCCCCATTCCCGAAATTGTAGCAGGACAGCCTTGCTGTTTTCTTCTTGACTGAAACTTCAAGCTTCTGCTCCACCTCGGCATCTGGCTCCGGGATAGGCCCGTAGCTCAAAGCATTTGATTTCAGCCGCAGCTTTACCAGCCTGCCCGAAAATGGTACGCCATCATACATGTTCTTGTCCCTCTAGTTTTGTTCTTTTTCAGCCTTGGCGAAGCCTTTGTTCCTGCACGCCAATTACCGCTTTGTCTTTATACGCGCCTCGCCGCCCGCCCAAAGAATGAAATCAATCTTCTTGGTTGCACTGATATCCTGATGCTCCGGTAGTGCTCTGTCAAATGCCTTTATCCACTTCTTTGCCACGGACAACTTTTTGAATTCATAATACCAATGATTGATTGTATTGTAGCAGTCATAGATATCATCAGGCCGATACTTGCCACTTTTCTTGCAAGGTTTTAGCCCCAACACGGCAAGGACATTCGCGTCCCATATCGGCTCATTGATGTCCACTGTTGCCAACATCTTACTGACAAAAGAGGGTTCAAGAGTTCCAACTCTTACGGAAAGTTCTTCTAGAGTCCTATCAAACCGCGATTGCGGATTTTGTTTCACTTTTTCGAACATCTCAAAGTATATTTTCCGCCATTCTTCGTCTCGGCGCACACGATAGAAAGCGTTGAACACTCGCTGGAAGTCCTCATCTTGCGAGACATCTACCTTCCATACCTGTTCCATTATGTATGCGTAACGCTCAACGTCCCTTTCACGCCGCTTTAATACTTCTACTGCCGATTTCAGGTCCACATCAGGCACAAAAGTGGCTGCATTGCCCGCATAAGGCGCAGGCATGGGCTTCCACGCAATAATCATGTAGGACGGCCACATTCGTTCGTGTAGCGGGTCACTCCACCACTTGCCATCTTCGTAGAAAGCCCTCGTGGTTCTTCTCGGCTTGATTCGCGTCACAAGGTATGCCCCGGCCTTTTTCGGCTTATCTTCCCACACAGGAGTCCAGCCGTCAATATCTACAGCTGGCTTGTTTTTGCCATTTTCCGCCATACTGGTATCCTTTCAGCAATTTCTAATAGATTTCACAGACACTCATTTTTTGCTCTGCTTCACCCGTAATTTTCAGCGTCCCCGTCCCTAATGATGTAGAGCACATCTTTAGCTTTCTGCAACTCTTTCGGGATAGCAGTCGCCTTGCAGTGCCGGATTTCGACGACTCGCCCGCCCAGATTCTGCTTCTTTACAGGAGTCGGCACGACCACACCGTCATTTAAGCACACTTCATCATCGCATCGATAATACCGAACTCCGACCACACCAGGAATCTCAACGCCGCAGAATACGGCTTCGTCAGCCTTCACCGAGACTCGGCCGTAGGTCCTTTCTCTGAACATCTCACCTAGACTCTCGGTGTCAAAGAACGAAGCTACTCTGCCAATGAAATCTGCCCAGTTGCCCGGAAGCCCTTCCTTGTCGAATGAGCCCGAGTAGGACGCTGATTTCTTGTCCGCATACATAACCGTGATTTGGTAGGTCCGGCTGATATCTTCCTCTGCGGTAGGCTTTGGATTTATTTTACTGGCCTCGAGCAGCGGTCGTTCCTCACACCATGCAAGCAGGTCTTTGACCGCTTCCGGCTTCTCAATCGACAAAGATACGCGCTCGTGGATTCCTACCCTGCGATTATAGGAAATTTCATGGGTCCTGCTGCTGATAATGAGTCGTTCAACGATATCCTCCACCGGCACATGATACTTTCCCGTGACCTTCTCGGCGGCATTCTCCGCCACTGTTTGCCGGAAACCGATGTCGATGCTCGATACATGGCTGTCCTCATCGATACACATGGCAAAGCCGTTGAGCTCTTTGAGCGTTGTCCGTTCCCGGAGAATCTCAGTCAGAGTCTTGCCCTCGTACACAAAATCCTGCCCGTTCGCTCCATGGTAAAAGAACACTTCATCCTCATCGGTCAGCAGCCGAACTTTCCAGAATCCGGAACGGGCCGGGACTTTTTCTTTCCTGTACTTGGAAAACACGGCGATAAACGCATTGAAGATGTATTCAGCATCATCGACCGGTATCTGAACCTTGCATTTTTTCGGCCCATCGATGTAGGTTACGCTGAGCTTCACGGTGCCGTCCGGTGTAATTTCGAGAAGTTCATCTTCATTTTCTGACTGGTTGACAATGCTGTTAAATCCGTAGTTCCGCAGCCGGATTTTGACGAGCTTGCCCTTGAACGGCAGTTGCTCGTGCGTGATGTATCTACCCATTTCGTTTATCCCTCGTTTCTAAAGCGGTCATTTGCTGCTGTCTGCCGCCACTACCTGCTCCGCACCCTTTGCGGCCGAAGCGCTGGTGAAATACCGGAGCGGGATGTTCTTGCTGCGGACAATGTCGATGATTTTATAAAACGCCTTATGCGACATATAATTCGTCTGCAGCCATACCATCTCGGCACCCTTGATTTGCTCGCTGCTCGGAATGCCCTCGATGAACTTGACATCCGGCAGCATCGGCTTGATGGCTTTCAGCCATGTCGGATGCCCACCGAACACGACATGCTTCTTCTGGGTGTGATACGGGAATGCGGTGCTCGGTTTCTGGCTGGGCTTCTCCTCCCTTGCATCGTTGGTCAGAGCGAAAATCAGTTCACGCAGGTCGTTGAGTTCCTGTTTCTCCGCACTTCTCTTGTTCGTCTGTTTCTCCAAGAGGGTGTTTTTATCCGCCAAAGCCTTCTCAGCCTTGTACAGTTCCTCTTTCCGCTGCTCATTCTCTTTCCGAAGCCTTTCGAGTTCTTTCTCATATTCCTTGCATTTTTCAGCAAGAGACTCGGTATCATCCTTGAAATCTACCCGCGCTTCGAGGTTAGAGAGTACAGATAGATACGCTCCATAAATAGCCTTACCTTCATCAGCCGTCACGCCGCAGTCATAAAGCGATTCCGTGAATGCATCGACGTTCCTCGTATTGCGGGGCACTATAGTGCCGTTCGTGAAGGTGTAAATAGCTTTTGAGGGTGTGTATCTCAGGTCATCTTCCCGCTTCGTATCGGGAGGCAGGTGCAGACACATATCGTTCCAGGAAATCGGCACCATCCGGCTATCCTTTGTATGGAGCTCATTATAAATATCGATGTACGGGAAGCTGTCAATGATATCCGCCGTGATAACTCCGCTCTTGTCGCTCGCCTCTTTCACGATTCCACCGCTCCACGGCAGCTGGGCGGCAGAGAAGGACAAAATGACGCTGGTAGGATAATACAGCCATGCAAGGTCATCGCCCTGGTCCAGAAGATAGTAGAAGGCAAAACACATCTCATACGGGTCCGGCACCGAATACCGTGCCGCATACCTTGCTATGAGTTTCGGATACCGTTTCGCCCAGCTTTCTTCCGTCCAGTAGGATTTGACGATACTGTCATTCTGGAAATCGAAAATTTCGCCATAGAGCGCATCGCGTTTATCCTGAATTTCCTCTATCACATCCATGATATCATCGCTGCGCTTTTGAATGTCAAATACCTGCGCACTGACTTGCAGTCCTTCGTCGATGAGCGGGACACCTTCGATTCTCTTCGGCAAGCTTGTGCCATTCACAACCGCTTTTGCCTTCTCTATGATTTTGATACCTTCCTGAGAAATAGCCTTGAGCTCTTCTGTTTTCTTTCTAATTTCCTCGGTGTACTTATTTTCTTTCTTTATCCACTTGCTGCGGCATGTGAAATACCGGCTCACCGCGACCTTTGACATCATCGCGAACATGTTGACAGCATTATCTACCAGGTCTTCCGGCAACAGAGCCAGAATCCCCTCAAACCCCCTTCTGGACGGCACATCCTGCTTCTGTTTCCCGGCAATCGTATATCCGTCCGTGACAAAGACTTTTGCCGGGTCCTTTGAGGAGTTTACGGGCCCCACGCAATCTTCGTTCCGATGCAGGATAGTATATACCATGCTCCGCAACACTGCCTCGCTGTAGCACGGCGAAACACATTTCGGCAGGCGCACGGAATCTAGTTTGTCCTTGTCTCTCGGAAGGAACGCCAATGCCTCGTCCATCTTATTATTTGCCCGAATCGCATCGAGAATCCAGATAGCCGCTGCCAGAGAATAGTTGAACATCTTTTCCCCGATACTGTATGGCGGGGCCATCATGATATTTATCGCAATCCACTCGTCATCGAAATCGAAGCTTGGGTTGCTCTTGATGCAGCCATCTGCGATACGCTTCGCCACGGCACGGTTCTTCTCCATAGCATCAATGCGCCGCTCCACACTGAGTTTATCGAGGTCGAAGGACGCTATCACATCCTCCTTTTTCCCGGCCTTTACGCCCGCCAGTCCCTTTACGGCTCCGCTGAATGCATTCCTGCACTTCTCGCGGAATGACGCCGGGCGATTATTGTTTCTTTTCGCTTTCGATTTCATAGCGGCTCCCTCGCGTTGTTTTCTTCTGTCTCCTATTATACCATATACTACCATGAACGGACAGATTTCGGCAGTAAAAAAGAGGCCACCGTTTTTGGTGACCTCTGAATTAAAAAGTCTTTGTCATCGTTTTGCCACTGCTTTGCCGTGTTTTTCCCGAGCACATCACAAGCGGCTTTTGCTTTATGGCTTACACCTGCCGCAAGGCTTGTATCCGTCTGCCAGCAACTCGTCCCGCGTTCCGGTATACTCCTGCTTGTTCTTGTCCTTCATCTCATCTACGCTGCTGCAGGACGAATAATGAAAGCGTTTTGTGTTGTTATTCAGAATATATGTCGATGTTTCCTCTGCCGGTTCACTGCCCTGCTCAGGGAAAGGTGTTTCCTCCATCAGGTCTTTCCGTTCTGACCCAGCATTATCCACCTGACTGCCATCCGCGTAGCTGTCATCTGTCGCGTAGTCGATGACAGCACCCGGCTGCACATTAAAGCAGAACACACAAAACCGTCTTGTGTTTCGAGAGTTGTTCGCTCATCGTTTATCTCCCTGCATTTTTGCGTATTTTTTCTGGATGTCCGAGAACAATATCAGATTGCTCGACTGTCCTTTGCTTCCTCTCTCAAAGCCTTTAAGCCTGACCTCGCAGTCTAAGGCAGTTTCGAGGTCCGCGATTCTGGCATGGTCGCTGCACAGCGGCAAGGGATTCTCGTCATCCGGGCCGCAGGTGATGCTCAGGATACCGTACAGCCATTTGCCGGGACCTATGACGAACTCCTTATCAATGTCTGTTTCGAGAAGTTCCACGCCCGGGAAATAGGGGGTTTCGAGTCTCGGAAATTCTTCTGCATCGAAGTTAAAACTGTAGGTGAGCACACAGTCAGGCGATGGTGTCTTGATGGTGCAACGGAACCGCTCATCGGGGAATGCCTGGCACCGTGTTACTGAATACTGGTAAGCCCCCGTACAACTCACGGCGAAGTTGAAATACTCGACCCATGCGTCAAGGTTTGTCAGCTTATACGCATGTACGGTTTGCAGGATACACTCGATTGCTTCTTCCTTGTGCTCCTGCAAGAGCCGTCCTTCTTCTGTATCGGCACCGAATCTGAACTCTAAACCCGCATCCTTGCTGTATCTGCCTTTTGTGTAGTTGCTCAGCCAGCGTATTTCGAGAACTTCAAACGCTCCCTCATAATGCGCAAAGACATAAGCGTTCTCATTGATGTGGAGCGTGCCCTTGACGATATACTCGGAGTCGTAATACTTTGTTTTCTTGTACCGAAGATTATCGGTGCAAATCATAGCAAACATAGTTTCCTCATTTCGCTGGGTTATAGGGTTCCGGCATCGGCTTCCAGGCGATAATCATGCCTTCCGGCCACGCCCATTCGCACAATGGTCCGTCCCACCATTCGCCGTGCTCATAAAAGGCAGTCGTAGTCATAAGAGGGTCTTTGCGGGTGACGAGGTAGGAATCGGATTCCGGAGGCGGGGATTCTGTCATAGGTGTCCAGTCGATGGTCTTTTCTAAAGTATCCATAAGTGCCTCCTTAGCTTTGCCGTTCTGCAAGCAGTACTCAGTCCAGCGGGCGCGTGTACCGGCATTTCGGATAGCTGCTGCATCCCCAGAACGCACCGTTCCTGCCATTGCGCATAACCAGAGGCTGACCGCAGAACGGGCACTTCGTTTTCAGGTCCTCAATATGTTGCTGCTTCTCTTCTTTCGTCACCTCAGTGAAAGGCCGGAGCAGTCCGGCTAATCTCTCAATATCCGCATGAGAATATACTACCGGTGCATCCTTTATCCGCTTCCGCATAAGGCGCAGCATCGTATGGCGGCGGCATACCGTGATATCCCCGTCAAAGTATTGCGGGACTTTCTTTAGCGTGCAGCGTTCCGAGAATACGACATAGGATGAAAAGGCTTCTTCCGGCATAGACAGGTACTCAGCCAATGCCCTGATATGCGTGCGGTTCTGCTTGACGGGATTGTAGAAGTGTTCCTTGCGACCGTTTCTGAAGCACTGTGTCCATTTCAGCTGGTCTTCGCTGCCGAATATCCAGCCGCTGTAGTATTTGCTCTCGATGACAAAGATGCCTTTCTCGTGCAGCATCAGCAAGTCGATTTCGGTGGTCTTGCCTTTCATCGGCAGGTACAGGTTAGTAAGAACCACACGTTCCCCTTCGATGCCATTGCTCTGTAAGGCATAGTCAATCAGGTATTCACCGAATTGTCCTGCGTTCCGGTAATGCAGGACAGATTTAAGAAGTCCCGGCTGCTCACCTTTCAGGATTTGCCAAAGCCCCATGGATGCCACCTACAATCCTATCTGCTATATTTCCTTTTTCCGCCGCCAAATGTTCATTGGTTTTGTTACTGCCTACATTATTATATATATTATACGACAGGCATTACCAAATAGCAATTAGGAGCATATCGAAAACGGCAAGTTTTGGTTGCCTTGATTCCGATTATCTCCCGCCGATGCCGGGCAGTGGATGGGGAGGATTTTCCAAAACGAAACTTTTAATTCGAGTGCTTAGCTATTGACAAGCTGCTTTCTTTGTGCTTGTGACCCGAATGGTACACTGCCACGGTAGCTGGCTATCCGCTCTGGATGAATCCTTCTGCCGAGGTTCACCGTGCTTGCCGTTCCGCCGGTCGTGCAGCCGGAGTCAGCCCTGCCTGCATCGTTCAGAACGGAAGAACATACTAACACCTATACCTGCAAAATAGTATACGGAAAGCCACACTCCAACAAGCCAAAGCAAGTCCCTGACAAGTGTTTAGCAAGTCTCTAACAAGTGCATACCCCATACGCACCAAACAAACCCGCCGACTGTATCATCGATAGCAGCAGAAAAGGGAGTCGCATTCCACGACTCCCCTCTCGGCAGTAAATCATTTCAGTATTTTATTCAGCTGCAGATTGAAGATTTTGCTCAACGCATCCAGCCGGTCCTTCGGAACATCAATGTTCTCAGGTTCCTTGAATCTAAAGCCTTCCATGTTCTTTAGTCCCGCACGCAAATCATCGGTAAGCATCGCCTGTGCCGTCTTGATGAAATCCCCGCCAACCCTCGGCTCGCACTTCGATATGCACCACGCCGGGTTCTTTTCAAGGGCTTCTGTATCGAATTGGAACAGCAGGCTGCGGTTGTTGTCATACACAGGAGCCATTCCGGTAATTTGCATCGTATCGTTGTCGAAAAGGAACCCAACATTCCCCAAGTGCCGGTCAATGTTGAGAATAAGCGCGTCCAACACGAACATCCGGCGCATAAGGTCCTCGCTGCCGTATTGTTCAGCGAATTTGAGGAATGCAGCGGGATTCCTGCGATTGGAAACCGGTAATGCTGACAGCTTAACCAAGCCAAACCGTTCACTGGTAAACAGCTTGCACTTCGACGCCAACCGTCCATGATAAAAGGTAAGTTCGTACTTTGCATTGTTTCGGCAAAGAATATCGGCTACCTGAGTAGCGAGGTATTCAGATAGTGGTTCGATTTCGTAGGTGTCACTGCCGCTTTTGTACAGGTAGGCCGTGCCATTTTCTCGCTGCCAGCACTTGGCATACGCACCGTCTGTCCCGAATTCAGGAGATGTCGAAGAAAGAGTTGTTGAAGAGATGACGCCATCGAAAGCTGCGTTGGAAACCAATTCATCAAACTCGTTGCGATACAGGGAAACATCGTTCCAAGACAGGGTGCTTTCTGGTTCCTTAACCCAGAATGTGTCATTGAGAGAAAGTGCGTGAGTTAATTTTAGAAAATTTTCGATGGATTCACAACCATACTTTTTCAGTAGCTCTGCGATGTGTTTCCTATGCTTAGGTGCCTTGCGTGCATCAATAAAATCGCCAATGTTATCGTATCCGATGGGTCGAGATTCTGTATACCATTCAATTTCTTTGCCTGCCACAAAGCCGAACTCGTCCTCATAGCAATCAAACAAAAGCCACTTTGTATCTTTGTTCATTAGTAAAAACAACACGCGGAACCACACCTCACTTTATACAATATTTTGCTCTATTAAAAGTATATCTCAATTTATCATAATTGTCTACGCATTTCATAGCTTTGTCCTTTGTTGGTCCCGTTTTTGTCATTCGTGTTGTTTAGTGTTATTTTCAGCGATTCTTATGCGTATATTTACACGAATATTTCTGAATTTTTCACACTAAACGGAAACGGCGATACACGCCCCAAGCATATCGCGTTGATTCGTCATTTGCGCGGTATTGGGCAAGCCTTTCATTCCTCATTCTTTTTCTTGCATCGTACTCCCTTTGGGTAGGCTACATGATAGGTTTCGCCTTTCCCCAACTCACAACCAGCATCCTCAGCGTTTTTTCTTGCCCGTTCACTGGCCTTTTGTCCTTTGGTAAGGTTGCAAGGTGTTCCATCACTTGGTAGCTACAGGCTTCCTAAAACATTCTGGAATACACGGAAATTCGAATCATCTCGCGGTGAGCAATATACAGCGAACTCAATGGTTTCAAACTTCATCCGGTATTCCTGCACCACTGCCTTCATTGCCTGTGCTACAGCCAACGGCGGGTTGCTGAACGCACCGCATCCGAATGCGCCAAGGATGACAACCTCATTGCCGTTCTTCCAGGCAATATCAAGCACTTTTCTCATCCGCTTTTCGTGCAGCGCCTGCAGTTCTTTCTGGCTGATGAGCACAGCGGTGTTTCCATCACTTGGATTCATACCGTTGCTGGGGCGCTCCCGGAGATTCGGGGCCGCGCAGGTCAACACATTGACAGAATACCACTTGTCTTCCAGCAACAGCTTGGGATACGCAGTATCGGACTTGAAAACAATGACGCCCGGCGTGTAGATGCAGTCATCATTGTGCAGCGGGTTCTGCTGGCGGCGATGAGGCGCGTAGAATTGCTTCCAAAGGATTTCTTCTTTGAGATTCGGATACAGTGTGGAGCAGCGGCAGATTGCCTCTTCCTGCGCAGAAGACCCCTTCACCACACCACCGCCCGGATTTGCCGCAGAAGCAAAATTGTGGATGCAGACTTTCTTCCCGGCATAGGCATAAGGCATTGCTGCTTCCAGTGTACGTTTGGAACTCACAATGATTTTGGCAGGCCGAGCATAGGTGATTGCCTGCTTCTCTGCGCATTCGATGCCTTCAGGATACAGCTTCTGTTTTTTAGTGCTTTGTTCGATGGCGTTGCGCAGCGTACTGTTTTGTTTGCACAAAGCAAAGGTATCCTCGAAAATCTCGACGTTTTCTTGCCTTCCCATAATTCCAACCTCTTTTCTTTAGGCAATCTTATTTTGGTGAGCATTCCTTTCTGGATGTATTATCCTTCTGCTGAGGTTCACCGTGCCTGCCGCCCGGCCGGTCGTGCAGCTGGAGTCAGCCAGCCTGCATCGTTCAGAGCGGAACACAGCAGCGACCGCCTATTATATGGTATCAGGTCATACTATCCCTCAAAGCCCTATTTATCCATATAATAGCTATCTGAGCAGACTATCGCTTCATCCACCGCTTTCCGCAGTCTGTCATAGGATACTTCCTCTTTCGCAAGACGCTTAACGACATTCAGCGATATCTTTTTCTGCGCAGGCGTTTCCTTACAATACCCGTCTACCACGAATGTTGGCACAACATAGAACACCCAGTCATCCACAGCCAAGGCATTGCGCTTCCCGATATCCTTGTTCGTATTCAGGCAGAATACATATACCTCTGACTGCCTTGACAGCTTCCGCTCGGCATCCTGGTTCTCCCAGTAGCTGTTGTTTGTCGGTGCAATCGAGAAAGTCCGTATCTTGGATATCTCCTTGTTCCAGGGATGCACATAGCTGGTCGCCTTGACCTCGATGCGCTTGTTGCGGTATGCCATGTCATAAGCCGTCCAGTAGTTGACGTTCTCGGCTTTTTCAACACCGAGCGCTTTCGCCACAAGGAACTCCGCTATCGTTTCCGCCATACCGTCCAGCTGGCTGTATGCGTATTGCCAGAAATCCTCAACGGAGAAGAGGTCCTTGCCACGGAATCGGAACATCTCATCGGGCGCATAAGGCTCATATGCAGTCAGTTCTTCTTTCTTCTTAGCTTCTGCCGCTTCCAGCTTTTCTGTATACGAATTTTTCGTGTCCATTTGTCCCCCGTGTCCTTCGCATATACTTTCCCAGACTATGCCTTTAGTCTAGCACATGTTGAGCACAAACGCCACAGGAAATTCATGCGTTGCGTTGCTTTTTAGCATTGTCGGAAGATTGGACTTCGGAGAAAAAAGAAAGCGTACAGGCTGGGATGCCTATACGCTGATTTGTACTGGTGCCCCGCGCTTGGAAGGTACGGGGTTTATAAAATGGGGACTAAAAACAAAAAACCGCCTCACTAAATGAAGCGGCTTTTGAACAAAGTTCCCAATAGCATCTTATACCATACCAAGAACTATCATGGGAGCTATGATTCGTTAAGAGGATGTCCTTAACGCTCTTATATTATATAGTATGCACCACTAAATGTCAATACAATCATTCTGTCATGTTTGTGCTGACCCTTGACTTTTTTAGTTGCATGCCATTACTCAATCTCTTCAATTTCGACATTGGGGGTTGCCCCGTATTTTCCGAGAAGATATCCTTTGCGGATGTTATCGGTTGTCCGTGTTGAGAAGTTGCTGATGCTATACAACTCCGATGCGCCATCGTCTTTGTGTTTATCTACAAAGTATAGCTGGTCTTTTCGAAGCAGCTCCATGCTCAGCAATTCAGTGTTGTGCGTTGTGAAGATAAGCTGAGCGTTTTTCGGGTTCGTCTTATTGCTCTGGAATTTAGCGATGATAAACTCGACTAAAGCCGGGTGCAGGTCCTTTTCTATCCCATCGATGAGTAAAAGTCCTCCTTTTGACAAAACCGATTCGATGGCAGGCGCGAGCGCCATCAGCTTTCTTGTGCCATCGGATTCGTCTGCGAGCTCAATCGAATACATGTTATGATTTCCGCTCTTGTCTTCGCCTTGATGTATAGATGTCGCTGTGACCTGGCCCATCCTCAAATGCGTTTCTGCATTGCTCGAGGTTTCGGAGAGCAGATGCATAAACTGTACGAGTGCTGTTTTGTCTTCATCCGGTATATTCTCCGGCAAGTCAGCTCTCTCGTTAATTTTCTTGCTGTTGATTTCGAACCGCATGTCCTCAATGCCGACATCCGCAGCTTTCGCATAATTAGAAATTGCTTTCAGCATATTGGTATCGTTCGAGTATTCGAGCAGCTGCCGAGGTATATCCGAATAGTCTCTTGAGAAATAAATCATCTCTCGAAACCAAGTCATGGCTTTCGAGCATACCTCATCGTTCATAGTGCATGCCACGGAGAAGAACAACTGATTTTCTGCCACTATCTGGCTTATCAGTTTTCTGCGAGCCTTCTCTTCGGTAAAGGAGAAGACCTGCTCGTTTCTGGAAAAGACGAGAGCCTTCTGTCCTTTCGGTGCATGGTATAGCGATTCAGCATACACCTTCTCTTTCGTTGCGGAAAACGAATACCAGTATTTGGTGCCGTCTAAGGTATACACGAACGAGAACTCTGTCGGTTCAGATGCCGAATAATCGTTCAAAGCAAACGGAACAACCGGTATCGCTGCTTTTTCGTGTTGCGTCTTCTGCGCGTTCTTTATGAACTGCACCGAAAGCCAAAATGCTCGTATGACATTGCTTTTGCCGCCACCGTTCTTTCCGTAAATGGCAACGCTGGGCAATATACGCAGCCCTCCGTATGGGATAAGGACACTTTTCAGCGTGCTCAGACCCGTTGCTTCCATGGAAAGCACTGCCTCATCACGGAACGAGCGGTAGTTTTTCACGGTAAATTCGACCAGCATATTCTCACCTCTTTCGTATACTTATAGTATACATGGTTATTTTGTGAAATTCAACGCTTTTTGTCAACTATTTTGCTTTTTATTCGCGCATTTCTTCGTTTCTGTGCATTTCATTCGTGTTTCCCCACTACAGATGGTCTTTGCAGCAAATAAAGAAAGCGTACAGGCAGGTGTGCCCATACGCTAATTTGTATTGTTGCTGATTCAGGATACCGCTTTACTGAAGGGAGCGGCATTACCGTTCTGGACTTGTATTAGAGGCCTCGCCGAAATGACTGCTCGCATGCCTCTTTCCAGCGTTGCATCCTCTCTCCTGTGTCTTGAAAAGCAGAACTATATGCGGTCTCGCTGCACGAATAGCACACAGGATATCCAGTACCCCCATGCGGGCATATATCTGCTGAGTGCATAACTCCATCGTGGTTGCCATATATTTCCGCGAGGATGCCGCTTTCCGGGACAGGCAGCGCAGAACCCCGCCGCTAGGAATCATGCCAGAACGGAAAAGCTACAGGGAAGCTATATACTCGTTTACAAACCGGAAACTGTAATTACATTCCATACATATTGGCATTCTTTACAATCACTCTATCTCCTTTTT
>OGZV01001277.1_pt1 | contig 23999 bp, 18 predicted proteins | sample 1576861 | NCBI WGS metagenome assembly OGZV01 (sample SAMEA3541501, study PRJEB24748) | human gut metagenome | biome: human gut; feature: human-associated habitat; material: faeces | place: China | collected 2012
AAGCCACCAGATTCAACATTAACGCCAAGAGACAGAGCAATATAGTTCAGGTCAAACATTGCAATGTGTTCATACAAAGACGCAACTCTTTGTATCGTCTATAAAAGACAGCTCGTACTTTCATACGAAGTTCACACTATTTGTTCACCTCGTAAAGAGGGAAGGATTTTTCCACATCCATTAGCTTGATGTGTACTCCCCCGCAAGGGGATAGTCGTTGGGGGTTTTCCATGCCTTTAATAAGGTTTAGGACATTCCCTGCTAAACGACCCATTAGACTTTATTTAATTCAACTTTAAGATATTTTTTGTTTGTTGTTGTTAATTGTTCAATCGCTGTTAATAGTTCTTCTTCGGTAGGCAACCTATCAGCGTAAGCGAAAAATCGTAAGACTTTATAGCCACGAGATTTTACAAAATAGTCTCTATTCCTGTCTTGCTTTTCTCTGTCCTTATGCCAATACCAGCCATCATATTCAATATCAATCTTAATACCATTTATAATGACCATACAATCCAAAGAAGATTCACCACAAGGATAATTAAGTTCACAATTACCGTAGTTTTTCTTTATCATCTCTTGTAGTTTAAGTTGCTTACCAGAAGTTGCACAAGTGCCATTTTTATACATTTGCTCTTTTATTTTTGTTCAAACTTCTTGAGAAGCAAATGGGCTTATGCCGCCATATTTATTAGTATTTGTTTCGGCTATTTTGTCGGACAACTCTTTGACAGTTCTTAAATCTTTAATTCCATTGGACGTACCATAATGTTCATTAAAAGATTTTTGTGTTTCTTCATATATTGAAGGAAGAGCCAAGGGTGATTCAACGCCATATTTATTTAAGCAAGTGACCTTCATCTTATCTCTTACTTTTTGTAAATCAACGACGTTATTAACCCCATATTTTTCTTGAACTGTTTTTCTTATTTTCTTGCCTCTGCAAGCACTACAACAATCTTCTTTACCTTTATTATGATTGATTAAATATGTTCGAGATGTGGGGTAATAAATTTCTCCACAATAGTCGCAACGGACAGGAATCTTTGCGCCATCACTACACTCTACCACATCTTTAGCTTTTGCAAAGAAAGAGTCTTTCATTTTTGTATAAATGTAGCCTCTGTCCATATATCTCTGTTTATTGGTCGAGTGCCATTTAACTTTAACCAACTTTTCTTCTAACAACAATATGTTTACCTCCTTTCTTTTTTTATTATAACAACAAACAACAATAAAGTCAATCCCTTTACTTTTTATAACCACGCAGCTTATTGTTTCCAATTACTGTTTGGGTAAAAGGGCTTTAGGGCATTTTCAAAGCATTTAACCCTTAGTACTTAATTGTCACCAATTAAGCAATGCAATTTACATCAGTCAGAGTAGCGGTCAGAGTAGAATCGTGGAAATAACGACCCAGCAGGCCGTTGCCCTTACCACCACGGATGTCCTCAGCGGTAATAGCAAAATTGAAGGTGGACTCAGTTAGAGTCTTAGCAACGCCAATGAGGTCATTACCCTTAAACAGCAGAGCAGTGCCAACACCAGCAAGATAATGATTCTGTGCCATTATAACATCCTCCTTATTTATTTACAAAGTTATTATATTGCTGAGACAAATTGTCTCCTTGTTCTGTGCTTGAAGCCGTTTTTATGGCGTTTTTATCGCCACCCATTCCGGCAGGATGAGCCGCAGGGTGCTGGGGCAGCCGCCCACAACGGCGTCTGCCTGCTCCCAGTAGGCGCGGTCGCTGGTAAACTGGTCACAGGCCACACAGCCCCACTTTTCCAGAGGGATATTCTCCCCGGGCAGCAGGATGTGGGCCGGGCCAAAGCAGGATGCAGTTTTCATAACACATTCCTCACTCTCACATAAATCACCAACAGCAAATGGAGCGTTCTCACTGGAAAATGCCTGCTGCATCGTCCCAGAACACAGCATGCTCCACGCCGGAAGCCGACAGGGTGTTCCGCAGCTCGTTGCGGGCGGTGTCGTCCATGGTCTGCTTTGCGGGGACTTCGACCACGAGGTTCCTGACGCCCAGCGCCGTCGCGGAGCCGCCCACGGTGGAAGCGCCCTCCGTCACCTGACCCAGCGAGTAGCCGTACCACAGGGTCACGCTGCCCTCAAAGCGGGCATCCCATGCGGCGATGTCCGCAGCCAGCTGGGCGCTGCGGTCGCGCCCGCCGGTGGAGCCGAAGTCCTGTTTGCCGTTCTGGGCAGAGGGGAACTGGACGTTCTCCAGCAGCACATGGTCAAAGCCCATGCTCTGCACCTCGCCGATGAGGTCGCCGATGAACCGGACGGCCTCGTCGGAATAGGGGTTGAGCCAGGGGTTGCCGCCGGCGGACGCCTTATTATCCAGCCAGAGGTAAGCCTGCCCGGTGTAGCCGATGGCCATATTGCGGTCGGCGCGGGCCGCGATGGGGTCGCGGAAGGCCGCCAGTTTTGCCACCGGCACAAGGCCGTTCTCCTTGAGCACCGAGGCGATGAGGGCCGGGTCAAGGGACGCCCCCTCGATGCTGCCTGCCGCAGCAGCCACCTGAGAGGGATACAGGATATTTCCGGCACTGTCCTTCAGGGTGACGACGGCGTAGGCCGCGCCCTGCTGGGCCAGCTGCCGGGCAGCGGCACGCAGGGAAGCTTCGTCCTTTGCCGCAGCCGTGTCCAGAACGCCCCAGCTGCCCTCGATGATGACGCCTGCGGGTGCAGCCGGTTCCGATCCCGGCTCCGAGTCCGCCCGCACCTCCGAGGAAGCGGCAGGCTCTGCCGTCACTTCCGACGAAGCGGCCGCACTGGAGGCTGTCGTCTCAGACGAGGCCGAGAGGTCACGGTTGCGCACCACGGTGTACCAGGTGTGGGTGGCCCAGTCCAGCACATGGGGCGCGGCCAGCCAGCCCACGACCAGCACCACGGCCACCAGCACGATGATGCCGACGGCCTTCTTCACCCACATGCCGGGGCTGTAAAAACTGCGGTGATACCGCTTGACCTTTTTATACTTTGCCATGATCGTCCCTTTCTCCTGCACTCCTCACAGGATCACCGAGTGGCCCGTAAACCCATAGATGGCCAGCGCCAGCACGCCGATGTAGATGAGCGTGATGGGCAGGCCCCGGAACGCCTCCGGGATGGCCTCGCTGCGCAGACGGCGGTCAGCCTCCGTCACCAGCATGACGGCCAGCAGATAGCCCAGGCCGCTGCCGAGGCCGAAGCCCATGCTCTGCTCCAGCGTAAAGCTCTGGGTGCGCTCCACCAGCACCGTACCCAGCACGCCGCTGTTGACCGCCGCCAGCGGCAGGATGCGGAGCAGCTGGCCGCCGTGGCGCTTGCCCCGTGCGGCCCAGAGCACGATAAATTCAAACAGGCTCACCACCGCCACGCAGGCCAGAAAGACCAGTGGACGGAGCTGGGCGGGGTTGGGCTGGGCGGCGATGAAGCCGCCCGCATAGAACGCCAGCGGAGCCACCAGCACCTGCGTGACACAGAGCAGCAGGGCGAACCACCCGCTGCTGGTGCGCTCGTCGCCCACCAGCTGGACGAGGCGGGACACACCGAGGCCCCGGGTGAACACCGCGTTCTGTGCAAAGACGGCCAGCACGGCGTAGCTGAAAAATACGCCGACGGCCTGCATCACATCATTCATCCTCAGGCTCCCCCTCTTTCTGGCGGTAGACCGCCATGAGGCCGCGGGCCTCCGATGTCAGATAGTTTTTGTGCTTCTTGGCCAGCGTGCGCCAGACGGCACACAGCATCCCCTCTCAATCGGGAACGGCAATACCTTCTTACCGTTTCTGCACAACATCATCTCATGTTTTGCCCAATAGTAAAACCTGCCGCGCTACGATTGGGCCATGAGAAGTTTCCTGACCAGCTGGTTGATTATGACTATCGCCGCCGCCGTCATGGTCGCGGTGACTCCCGGCATGACCCCGGTGGGGGAGCCTCCGATTCTCGGTATCGCCGCGTTCGCTTTGTTCATGGCGCTGATTAATGCGTCAATCAAGCCGATTGTGCATCTGATCGCACTGCCGTTTGCGATTCTGTCTCTCGGGCTGGTCACCTTGATTATCAATTGGCTGTTCATGCGACTCGCCAGCTGGCTGGCGGTCAGTCTGTTCGGCGTGGGCGTCTTCGTACACGGTTTCTGGTGGTCGGTACTGGGGTCCTTGGTCCTGACCATTGTTGCGGGAATCGTCGGGTCCATCTTGGATCAGTGACGGTGCTCGCTGGGCGAATATGAGTAATGGCGGTTGGAATCGGACTGATTCCAACCGCCATTACTCATATCAAGCTACGGGATCGAGCGGGGCGAACATTACTCGCGCACCAAGCGGATATGCTCCACATCGTCGCGCCGGGAGCGACGGAACAGCACGAAACGATTGCCGATGGACTGCACCACTTCGGCGTTCAGCTGCTCGGCAAGCTCGGCGGCGGCTTCCTTGGCGGTCAGGCCAGAACCGTCCTGCACGGCGCACTTGATGAGCTCGTGCTTCTCAATGGTCTCATCGGCCTGATTGACGGCCGACTCGGTCAAATCGTTCTTGCCCACATAGAACAGGGGCTTCAGCGAGTTCGCCATCGCGCGCAGCTGCTTGATTTGCTTCTTGGTCAATGCCATGGGAATTTCCTTACATCTTTCGTATAATCACACCAGCATAGCAACCGGTGCTGTCTGCGCTGTTTGCCGCCCTACAGCGCGATGATGGCCGCGATGTAGATGATGACGGCAGCGGCGAATATGAGATCTCGCGCGGCGATGGTCAGGGCACGCCAGTGGGTGCGGCGGATGCCCTCCTCGTAGCAGCGGGCGTCAAGTGCGAGGCTCAGGTTGTCCGCGTGACGCAACGTGCCGGCGAAAATCGGCACGATAATCGCGCTCATCGCCTTGATGCGCTGGGCCAGTGAACCGGTTTCGATGGAACCGCCACGCGCGGATTGGGCGTCGACGATGGCGCGGGTTTCGTCGGTCAGCGTTGGAATGAATCGCAATGCCAGACTCATGACCAGCGCGATTTCTTGGGCATGGATACCGAGCCGGTTGAGCGGACTGATCAAGGTGGCGAAGGCGTCGGTCATGGCGGTAGGCGTGGTGGTAGTGAGGAACACCGCGCCCAGAATGATTACCAATGCGAAACGGCAGGCGTACAGCACGGCTATGGTCACGCCCTGATCGGTGATGCTTAGCGGGCCAAGCGCCACCACCGGCGTGCCGGTGCGTACCACAAACAGATTGACCACGCCCATCAGCACCAGCAGGATCAGAATCGGATGAATGGATTCAAGCACCCGTAACGGGTTCAGGCGTGCCGCCGCGATAACGGCCAGGGTGATGGCGATGCCCAGCGCGAGCTGGGTTGGCGTGTTCACCGCGAACATCGTGAACATGGCGGCCAGGAAGCCCACCATCTTCACGCGCGGGTCAAGTCGGTGTATCACTGAGTGCGCAGGGCCGTTGGAGGATACGGCCGGCTCGGTGACGGTGGCCGTGACGGGGCCGCCGGATGCGGGGGCGGCAATCGGCATACGGACCACGCGGTCGGCGATTTGCTCGGCCTCCTCCCGGTCATGGGTGATGATGAGCACGGTCACGCCACGCGATTTGAGCGTGCGCAACAGCTCATGGATACGCTTCTTGGCTTGGGCGTCCAGACTCGCGGTCGGCTCGTCCATGATGAGCACGTCAGGATTGCAAGCCAGCACGCCGGCAATGGCTGCCAATCGTTGTTGCCCGCCGGACAGGTCGAAGGGGGAGCGGTCGGCAAGATGCCCGATATGCAGCAGTTCCAGTGATTCGCGCACGCGGTCGGCTACCTCGGTCTCGCCAAGCCCTTGGTTGCGTGGGCCGTACGCCACGTCCTCGGCTACCGTGTCAGCGAACAGCTGATGCTCTGGATGCTGCATCACGTAACCCACATGCCGGCGCAATTGCGCTAATTGCTTGCGATTCGCCGACTTCGGGCGCACGTTGCGACCGCGCTTGCCGGTCGAGGCCACCGGAACACCGGCCACTTCGATGCTGCCGGCGGTCGGCGCAGTCAGTGCGCACAACATGCGCACCAGCGTCGACTTGCCCGAACCATTCACGCCCATCAGTGCCACGGTTTCACCGCGCGCGATGGTGAACGACAGGTCATCGATAACCGCCCGTTTGGCCGAAGGATAGCGATAGGTCAGATGCGAGACGCGAATAATGGGGTTCGTCATATCACCGATGCCATCGGAGAGCAGCGGCAGTTCGGAGCCGTCTTCGCGCTCCCGCTGGCGGGGGCTGTCGTTCGTAGGGCGACTGGGGGCGGCTTCTGTGCCGATACTACCCTCAGTCTCGCTTTGCGAGACAGCCTCCGCTAGCGGGGATCGATTATCGACGGCTGCAGTGATACCAATGATTCGCCCGGCCTCCATGTGCACGATGCGATCGGCATGAACGGTTTCATCTGGATGATGCGTGACATGCACAATAGTGGTGCCGCGCGCCTGCAAATCATCCAAAATGCGCATAACTTCGGCGCGTGCGGATTCGTCCAGCATGGCGGTCGGCTCATCCAATACCAGCATTGCCGGGTTCATGGCCAGCATGCCGGCGATGGCGGCGCGTTGCTGCTGCCCGCCGCTCATACGGGTCGGGTCGGACTGGCGTAAGTTCGTCAACCCCACGGCCTGCAATGAATCAACGATACGCTCGCCGATGAGCTCGCGCTCCAGCCCGAGATTCTCCGGGCCAAAGGCCACGTCATCCTCCAACACGGTGGTGACCAGCTGATCCTCGGGATTCTGGAACACCATACCGATGCCGTGGCGGGCAGCACGATAGGCATCGGCATTCGGGCCGGCTGCGTACACGCGTTGCCCCAGTAACGTCACTTCACCACCGTCCGGCGCGGTCAATCCCGCAATCAGACGGGCCAACGTGGATTTGCCCGACCCGTTCGGACCGACCAAGCATAGGCGCTCGCCGGCATGGACCGTGAGTGAAACGCCATCCAAAGCCCATGAGGTGCCGCGGTCATAGCTGAAACGAATGTCCTTGAGCACGGCGGCGGGGGAGGCAGGCTCGGCGGAAGCGTGAGGTTCGGCAGAATCGTGGAACTCGGCGGCGTCGAAGGAATGGGGTGCAACGGTCATGAAACAGCAATCCGTAACTGATAGGCGAAAACGCAGAATCCCGGCCCGTGCCGGGATTCTGCGTTCTGGTTCTTTGAGTGGTCTTTGAGTGGTCGTTAGTCGTGGCGGGCATCGGCCCGTCTCAGGCCAGTCACTGCTGCTTGGACAGCAGGTTGGAGATCGGCTTGTAGATCAGGAAGGTGATCACGGCGTGAATCGCCATCTTAGCCACGTTGAACGGCAGCAGAATCGGCAGAATCATCGCGGCCACAGCTTGGTAGGTCATGTGCGCGTAAATCGGCGTGACAATCAGGTTGCTCACCAGCGCCACCACGATGGCCAGCACCGCACCCACCAGAATGCCGATGGCGGCACCCTTGCGCGTACGGATCTTACGGTAGATGAACGCGGCCGGCACAGACAGGAACAGCGCCACCAGCACAGCCATCAGCGAACCCCACGGATTGGCGAACATGTGCGGCACAAAGCCGAGCACAGACACGATTGCGGCGGCGGCCGGGCCATACGCAAAGCCGGCAATCAGGCAGACGATGCCGGACGGGTCGTACTTCAGCCAAGTGACCGGCGTAATCGGGAATTCAATGAAGCTGGTGACCATCGCCAGCGCCACGAACAGTGCATACATGGCGATACGGCGCGTGGACCAGCGGCCCGAATCGGCCACACCAGTGGTGTGTGAGCCAAGTTTGGCGCTGGTGCTGGCGGTGGACGTGCTGGCCGAACCCTCGGCCTCGGGTGCCACAGAACGAACAACTTGCATGCGAATACGCGAAGATACGCTCATAATGAGCCCTCGTTTCTTCCATCCGGACTATACCGTTGGCTCCGGAATCTCACCGGATCAGCCGCTTGCGCGGGTCGCGGGCTTCCTACCATCCCCGTTATGAAACCCGGGGTGCAGGTTACCGCCAGTAAGGAATTGCACCTTCCCTGAAACTGACACGCTTATTCATACGCCATGCGCCGGACGTATGCAACCCGCGTTTCACTGTGCAGAAATTCGTCTTGTGCCGGTCAAGTGCAACAATGGGAGCCATGGCTGAAGTGAAGAAACCCAACAACACCATCGACAAGCTTGCCCTGATCGTCACCACCTACAAACGTCAGCAGTTGCTTGAGACACTGTTCGATTCGATTCTGGCGCTTGAACAGGCACCGTGGCGCATTGTCATCGTGGACAATGAGCAGTCCGATCAGACGGCGGACATGGTCGCTGCGTTTGCCGGCAAGGTGACCGGCCAATGGGGCACCACCGTGGCCGACCAGTCCGGTAACGAAGAACGTGTGGTCTATGCGCCGCAGACCGAGAACCTGGGTGGTGCGGGCGGTTTCTCCGCCGGCGTGGCCAAAGCCTACGAGCTGGGTGCCGCATGGTTCTGGGTGATGGATGACGATGTGGCCGTGCTGCCGGACGCCATTGCCAAGCTGTCCAAGTGGACCGACAAGCACGAGGTGATTCAGGGCTCCCGATTCGACTACGATGGCGGCCCGTTCTACTGGCAGTACGACTTCATTGTGCCGCTGGGCATCCCGAACCCGATTGCGCCCGCCGCATTCGGCCCGGCCGGATACCGAGTGATGGACACGCTGTGCTTCGAAGGCGGCCTGTTCAACCGCCGTGTGGTTACGGAAATCGGTCTGCCGGACCCGCGCTTCTTCATCTACTGGGATGACACGATGTATGGCTACCGCGCCAGCAAGGTCACCAACCCGATTGTGGTGCCCGACGTGATCCTGCGCCGTACGCGCGAAATCGGCAATTGGGATATCGCCGGCGTGCGCCAGCTCAACTCCACATCCGACATGAACCGGTATCACATCATGCGCAACCGCGGATACATGGCCCGGTACTTCATGACCTATGGTGACTTCCGTCCGCTGGTGTTTGGACTGGGTACCGTGCTCACCGCGGCCAAGGAAGTCATTCGCCTGGTGATGGTGGATCGCGAGCACCTCAAGACCGGTTTGGTACAGATTGCCAAGGGCTGGTGGGACTCGCGCAAGCTGATGCACGACCCCACCTGGAAGCCCATGCCGTCGCTGAAGTAGCCGTAGTAGTGGCTCCCCTCTATGAGGGGGTCACTACAGGTTACTTATGGATGAACAGGCCACCGTCGCCCCAAGCCCACTGGCCTTGGCCGGCACCGATCTGGAAGTGCAGCTTGGCGATGCCCATGTCATTGAACGCGTGATGCTCATCTTCCGCACTCTGATCGATATGCGCGGCGGCGGTATCGTCGGCCGGATTATACGAGAAGGTGATTGGCTGACGGTTCATCGCGCTCGGCGCCTTCATCGCAGCCTCGACGCCGGACTTGAACCAATCCGGAGCGGCCTCGCGCCCCTCATCGCTCATTGTGGCGGTGAACTGCTCATAGGTCTTGGTGGCGCGGTGCGTGCGTTGCGCTTCGCATAGCTCCTCATAGGATTTCGCCTGATAATCCAGATGATTCTTCGGATGCCCGATCACCACACCGAGATACAGCTCCTGGCCAGAGGTGACGCGGCAATGCTTGGCCGCCTCCGCCTTGTCCCATGAGCCGGCGACCCATAAGGTGCCGAGGCCGCGCAACGTGGCCGTGAGCACCATGCGTTCGGCATAGAAGCCGGCACGCTCTTTGGCTTCCTCATCGTTCGCGGGGCCGACGATGGCCAGATAATTCGCCGCATTGGTCAGATGACCTGAAGCATTGGCTTCGGCGAACACCTTGGGCTGGTCGCGCACCAGCTGAATGTTGAGATCGCCGAGTAAGTTGATCGGCTGAAGCGCCATCTCGAGCTGGCGGGCCGTATCGTCGTCGATCGGCTCATCATCGTAGGCGCGTACGGCGGTGCGGATGTTAATTGCATCAATAAGTTGGGTATGTTCTGCCATACCTCCCATTATCGCGCGCGACACAGAGTCAGGCCACCATAGACGCCGATTTTTCCTAGTATGCGAAATCGCATGCATTGCCCATTGTCAGGCTTGAAAAACGATACGAATAGGGTACGTAGTGACCGGCGACGATGCACACGTTTGCACAATTGGTGTGTAATGGTTTCGTGTTGAGCGTAATTCGCGTTAAACTGGGCGCAACCTTACGAACTGATGAAAACGTATGGAAAGGAAGGTCAACGATGATTGAAACTGCACAGGCTTTCGGTGTTGACATTGGCGGTTCCGGCATCAAGGCCGCACCTGTCGATCTGACCAAGGGCGATTTCGCCGAGCCACGATTGAAGATTCTCACTCCCGAGGTCTCCACTCCTCAGGCCGTGGCCAAAATCGTCAAGCAGCAGCTCGACCACTTCGAAGTGCCTGAATCCGCACCCGTTGGCATCGCTTTCCCCGCGCCGATCAAGCCCGGCCAGAAGCTCGACTTCATGGCCAACCTTGACCAGTCTTGGATTGGCGTGGACGTTACTGAAGTGTTCTCCGAAGCCTGCGGCCGCCCGGTCGTCGTGGTAAACGACGCCGACGCCGCCGGCCTGGCCGAAGTCCAGTTCGGTGCCGCCAAGGGCCAGGATGGTCTGGTCATCGCCACCACACTGGGCACCGGCATCGGCACCGCCTTGATTTACAACGGCGTGCTCATCCCGAACACCGAACTCGGACACATCATCCTGAGCGCCAAGCATCTGGACGCCGAGAAGTATGCCTCCTCCGCGATTCGCGAGAATGAGGAACTGGGCTACAAGAAGTGGGCCAAGCGTCTGACCAAGTACTACGGCCTTATGGAGAAGTACTTCAACCCGGACCTGTTCACCGTCGGCGGCGGCGTGAGCCGTCAGAGCGAAAAGTTCCTGCCGTACGTGGATATCAAGACCCCGATCGTGCCCGCCAAGCTGCGTAACCAGGCCGGCATCGTCGGTGCCGCCTACTATGCCAGCACCAAGCAGCAGTGAGCCAGTGAGCGTGGGTGTGCAGCGCTGACCCGCGAATATGCTTCAGGCCGTCCGACTAGTCGGGCGGCCTTTTGCATTGCATAGGAAAGGTATGCGACGCGTTCCCGGGAATGTTGCGCAAAGTGGGCGTGTGTATGGAGGTCTGTGGCGACGCGTTCCCGGGAATGTTGCGCGTTTGAGAGCGGGGCAGGGGGCACCACGCTCTATCGTGGGAGGGTATGAGCGTGCATTTCTCTTCTCGTGTGGATATTTCTGCGCCGAATCCCATTGCGGCGGCCGAGGCGGCAGCCAAGGCAAACGGCATCGCACTCAGCAAACTCAACGATTCCAATCCGACCCGCCACGGGCTGGCACCTGAATTGGTGCCGAGCGTGTATACGGCCGACCCGCGTGGACCGCGTGCGGCGCGAGAAGCATTGGCCGCATTCCTCAATACGGCAAAGGCGGTAGACGCAAGCAGCCCTCAGTCGACTTCGCCCGCCGCCAGCGAGGGCGGGAACGAGCGCCATGCCGCTTTCAACAATGCGAATACCGCCATCGAGGGCGTTGACCCGGACGCCCTGTACTTGCTGAGCTCCACGTCCGAGGCGTATTCGTGGCTGATTAAGTTACTTTGCGATGCCGGCGACGCGGTGCTGGCACCCAAACCCGGCTATCCGCTGATTGAGTCGATTGCACGGCTTGAATGCGTTGACACGGTCGAATACCAGTTGCAATTCGACGGCTCCTGGTTCATCGACATCGCCGAACTCGAGCGGCTGCTCAGCGAGCCCGGTGGCGAACGCATCAGAGCATTGGTGCTCATCAACCCGAACAATCCGACCGGTTCGTACGTAAAACCAACCGAGCGTGCACGTATCGTGACATTGTGCCGTGAGCATGGCATCGCCCTTATCGCCGATGAAGTGTTCTTCGATTACTCTCTCGAACCTTTCCCCGGCAACGCACGGCTCGCGGGGGAGCGCGGCGTGCTCACCTTCGCCCTAGACGGATTCTCCAAAATGCTGGCCGCGCCGCACGCCAAAGTCGGGTGGATTCAGGTGTCCGGACCTGCCGAGGACGTTGCCGAGGCACAGCGTCGACTGGACGTCATCGCCGATGATTATCTGCCGATGAGTGACATCATCGCCGAACGGATTCCCGCATTATTGAACGCCGCGCCCGCACAGACCAGACGGGTGGGGGAGCGCGTGCGCAATAACCTGGCCAAGTTGCACGAGTTGCTTGACGCCGATCCCAACGGGCTGGTCAGCGTGCTACGGGCCGAAGGCGGCTGGAACGTGCTGCTACGAGTGCCTTCAGTCATCGATGAGAACGAGCTGGTGCTGCGGTTGATTGACGAGCACAAACTGACCGGACAGCCCGGCTACTTCTTCGACATGACTTCCAATGGATACCTGGCCGTTTCCCTGCTACCCGAACCGGACGAATTCGAGCGTGGCATCCGCGCCGTGCTCAATACCGTCGCCGCTTTGCTGCGATAGGCCGGTGTTTGCCGGCACCACGCCTGTACTCCACGTACAATAGCGGCATGGGATTCTTGTTTAGACCGAAAGAACTGCCACGCCCGGCGTCGCTGACGTTCACTTTGGATCAGGCCGGGCATACGTATGATGATGGGCACGTGGGACTTGCTCCCACGGACATCACCATCAGCGAGCTGCGGGTGGCTGTGATCGGACTGAACGGCGCAGGCAAATCCACATTGCTGGGTCTGCTGGACGGTTCGTTGAAGGCCAACGCCGGCACGGTGACCATTGCGGGCGGTGAGGAACGTCTTGACCCGGCTGTGAAGAAGGACGCGAAGCGCATCGATAATCTGGTCGGCAAAGTTCGCCGCGAGGAGATTCCGAACAGCTTTTACCAAGCGGCGAATATTTCCGAGGCTGTTTCCGAAGCGCTGAAAAAGCACAAGGTGCCCGAGTCAGAACGTCATGCGCGCATCGGCAATCTGTTCGCGCATTTTGATTTGGCGCAGGTCTCCAAGGCCAAGGCCAGCGAACTGGACTCCGAGAAACGGCACCTGCTGGCTATTGCGGCCGCGCTGAGCTTTGAGCCGAGTGCGATTGTGGCGGATGAGCCGAGCAAGGGATTGGATGAGATTGGCGCCGCGCATGTGGCCAAGGCGTTGTTCAGCTACAACAAGCAGGTGATTTTCGCCACGCATGACACGGATATGATCCGCCGGCCCGAATACGCCATCGACCGCGTACTGGTGCTGGACGAGCACGCGGTCGCGTTTGACGGAGCGCCGGCTGAGGCTGTGGCGTTTTATGAGGATCTGATTCGCCGCAAGTATGAGGCTGCGAAGCGGTAGCAGATAGGAATCGGCCGTTGGAGGATTGGCATCGGCCGTGAGGTCGATGCCAATCCTCACGCGAAGTAGAAGCCGCGGAAGCCGTACTGGTAGACGCGGTAGATGTATCCCGAACTGAGCACCATCTTGTACTGTGCCTTGAGGTTGCCGTCGGTGTCGGTGATGGTCAGGGTAATGGTGTTCTTGACCTTGGGGATCAGTCCCAACACCAGAAACTCGTGCTCGGTGGAGGCGATGTCATTGCTCGATACCGTGGTCGTCTGACTCGCCGTGCTGGTACCGCCGACATTGCCGGAACCGTCGGCGTCGCCGGCGGCGGCCTCACGGTATGCGGCGGCCGCCTCATCGCTGGTGATGGCGTTGGCCGTGTAATCCGGGTACCCCTCAGCGGAAACGGTGTAGCTGACGGTGGAGGCCTGATCGGTGGTGAAGTACACGTACATGGACGTGGTGTTGGTGCCGTACGGGTTCACCTTGGTGTAGATGCTGTCGACTGTGCGTTCTTTGGCGTCGCGCTCGTCGGCGATCTCGGTGTCCATCATCTGCTGGTATTCGTCGGTATAGACGTTCTCGATCTGGGCGTTGAGCCGCTCCACGCGGCGTTCCTTGATGGAGGCGCTGACGTCGTCCTGTGAGAACAGGCACAGACCAATGGCGATGGCTGCGGTGACGGCTGCTGCGGATATTTTGAAGACGCGACTACGGACGGCAGTGGACACGGGGAAACCCTCACGACAGTATGGGTAAACGATTAGTGAATTACGTCACATACATTATGCCGCAGGTCTTGGAAAACACCGGCCGGAATGCTGGGAGAATACTGAAGCTTGGCGGGTCGCCGAGCGGTCCGGTCCTATAGCAGGGTGAACCAAGACTGAACCTGATGCCAGAGCGTCGGATTGTTGGCGATCATCGAATCGCTGCGCGACTGCACGAAGCAACTTAGTATGGCTATGCCCAGCGCCCACAATACGGCCAGCATCACGACCCAGCGCATCAGCCAACGCCACGGAGTGACGCGGGCGATGCCATCGCCTGAAGCGGCGTCGTTGGCCCCCGCCAATGAGCGGCTCGGTTCGCGCCCATTGCCCAGCCACAGTAGCCCCGGTATGGACGCCAGCGAGATCAGCCAGCCGAAATCGGCGGAATACCGCCATCCCAAACCGCCGACGCGGCTGTCGAATACGACCAGCACCGCCGCCACGGCCAAGCAAGACATCAGCCATGGCCGCATGCCGTGTGTTTCCAATCTGCGCAGCAGGGGCAGCGCCAAAGCCATCAAGGTCAGTGGCGTGGCCGTGAAAATCGCGCCGACCATCACCTCGTAATAACCCCATTGCGGCATCGGGGCGGGAGAGCCCGCCAGCCACGGGAAACGATCCATGAAGCGCAGCGGCAGGAACAGGTAATACCAGATGTTGGCGGGCATATCCGCGGACGGGGTGGTATACCGGGTCATATCGGATATGGAGAACTGATACGCATTGCCGAAATTGAACGGGGAATCGAACCGAACCATGTTCCACGCCATCAGAGGCGTCACGACGAGAATGGCGGGAATGATTACCGCCAGCGGCGCGCGCAACGCCTGCAACGGCTTGATGCGGCGTGTGCGCAGACCGGTGCCCAGCGCGCGAATCTGCGGCCAGAACAGGGGGAACGCAAGCAATGCGGCCAAGGTGAACGTCGGTCGGCATCCGAAATTCGCCGCAATGCACAAGGCGCCCAAGGCCAGTCGTGGCAGGGAGAGAGGCTTGGCATCGCCCGCCTGCCATCGGTCCGATGGTCTCAGCGGACGGCGGGACGTGTCCGCGCCGAGCCATAGCCATAGTCCCAGCGACGTCAACGTCAGCGATGCGGCGAACGGTATCTGATAGAAGTTCGTGCGATACAGCAAATACCCCATTTGCGCGCTCACCAACGATGAGACCACTACTAACGACGCGGCCGCCACCGAAGTCTTCGGCATCACACGATGGATGACGCGCAGCACCAGCAAGGAGAAGAAGATGATGAACAGCAGCACGAGAATATACTCGGCGGCGGATGTCGGCAGATTATGACCGGCCAGCAGACGATAGGGGACGAACAGCAGCACTGCGGGCAACACGCCAAAATAGGAATACCAGTGACCGTCATAATACGCGTAATCCCAGTAGAGCGGACTGGCTCCATTGGCGAGTAGCTGGGCACGTGTGGCTACGTCATAGGGGTGCTCGGTGGCGGCCAGCTGTTCGGGAACCGGCAAGTCGAGCCAGGGCCGGCCGGCGACCAGCGCATCGGCCACATGCCCATACTGGTCGAAATCATAGGTGTAATCGCCGGAAACGTGGAAGACGAGCGAAGACGTGTACCACAGTTCGTGGATGATGGATACGCCGATAAGCAGGGTAGGAATCGCCAGAAGCCCCACGAAAGCAAGTCGTTGCCGAGTGCTGGACGGGTCAAGCGTGATACGCCACAGGCGCGATCCCGGCCTCCAGACGGCAATCATCAGCAACACCAAGGCCATGGCGAGCACGCGCATCCAATTGATGACGAACGGTACGCGCACGTTGGCGCGGGCGTCGGTGACCGGTACGATCGCGCCGCGCTCTTCCTGAATCCAAATACGCACGATGCCGGCACCCGGCGCCTTGACATAATGGCTGCGAATAGCGTCGGGATTCATCGACTGGGCCTTGCCGGTGATGCCATCGACATCCGCGCGCACATGAATGGTCGCCAGCGGTTTGAAGACTTCCTTATCGTCGTTCGCTTTGGATTCGGCCTCGGCCTGCTCGCGGGCCTTATCGATGACCTTGCTGCTCTCGGTATCGATGCGTAGGTAATCCGACGTGCCGTCCGCGGTCAGTTCAAGATAGGCCTTGGTCGGATCGGTGACGGTCAACATGCCATCATTCCGGCGCGTGAGACCCGAACCCAGCGTGTTATGCACGGCGTTCGTATCCGTGCTCGCTCCGAGCGTACGCCAGAACGGCAGGTTGAACACGATGCACTCCATGGCGGCGATGGCGGCGACGGCGGCCAGCAAGGCGATCAGCAGGCGCACCAAACGCAGCCGGTGCCGGGTATCCGGGCGGCTGGGCAGGTGCCGTTCATGATTCGACGGCATCGGACGGTCTGCGCGAGTGTGGTCTATGGAATGCACGCATTTATTCTATAGGCTTTATTCGGGCTTGATGTCGGGCAAACAAGAGACAATGTGAATCATGCCAAAACGTACATCGGACCATGGGAAGCACAACCGCACGCCACTGCTGGGCGGGCTGAAGGATTCGATGAACGCGCTCGCGGCCGATCTGGGACTGTCCAAGCCGAAGAAGCACGATACGAATCCGTTCGGCGATGCCTTGCGGGAGACCAGTGAGCGTAAAGGCGGCATTATCGACGAACTGACTCGCCATGCAGTGGCGCTGAGTCCTGTAATCAAGCGGCGCACCTTCCCCGAATTGGAGAACGTGCCGGAAGGGCTGGTGCTTGGGTGGGCGCAGCTGCCCTCCACCAGAGGCCGTGGCTTTTCGCTTGGCATTTTCCCCGACCGCGATCATTTTGCGCAGGTGGCGTTCGCCGATACGCATGGCCGCGTATTCGTGGGCACCGACCCCAACATGGACGTGCAGGATATGCAGGCGCGATTCATGTTCGGCAAGGAAAAGGAAGTGACTCTGCCGGACGGTGAGCGGCTGGGCGAAAGCGACGAGCCGCGTTCACGTTCCGGTTTCTCCCGTGCAGGCCATGGCCTGGGAAGTGCGCTGCATCATGGGCGTGGTTTGGGGCGTGGCCTTGGTCATGGTGCTGACGGCGTGAAGGCCATTACCGGTGGCGTGGTGGGGCGTGACGACACCGGACGCATGACGTGGCTCGCCTCATGGCTCAAGGCCGGCAACCGGTACACGCTTGAGCAGATGCGTGCCAATCTGCCGCCTGTGATGCGTCATGATTTGGAATACCGCGATGCCATTACCATCGCGTTCTTCGCCACGTATATGTTGCCGCAGATCAATGGTCTGCTCATCGGATTCGGTTCCGGCAATATCTTCCGCCGTCTCAACCGTGAGGCGCCAATCGGTGCGATTCGCCGTTCGGTGCGTGACACTTTGGCGGCACGAGCCCACGGCATGCGGGCCTCCGGTCTGGAGGATCACTTCGCCGATCTGATGCGCGAAGCCGGCGCCCTCGACACCACGCCGGGACTGGAAGCGGTGCATGGCGCCGAACCGTTGCACCTGTACACCTCGACGTATTCGAGCGGCTATTTCTTTACGTGGGATAAGTCCTTGGCATTCGGGCAGGCGCTGAAATCCTTGAAGATCGAAGGCAACCTCAACCGATTCGCTGCGGTGAGCGCTTGGCTGGAGCGCAACGCTTCCTTGGGGCGCAACCCTACGGAAGATACGGTGACCCGTGCCGAGGCCGCGCAAATCGACATGAAACTCATCGAAAACCCTGCGATTATGGCGCTTGACCCGTATGATGGCGAGCAGGAGCGTCGGGCCGTGCTGAGCCTGGTCGATATCGCCGCACGCACGGCTGGGCAGATTCGCAGTGAATTCCCTGATCCTCGAGATGTGCTGACCCAGCAGAACGTGCCGGATTCGGGTGTGACGAATGCTGCGGGCGCTGAAAGTACTGAGAGTGTTGAGGGCGCTGTAGAGCGGACCAATAAGAGCGACACCAACACTCAAGCCGCTCGGCCTTCGTGTTCGCCGGCGAGGAGCGACGAATGGGTGTATCGTCAGACCCTCTCCTCACTGTTGCGCCGGTTACGGTTGCCGTATCGGTTTGATGTGGAGTTCCGGTCGCGCTTGGATTCGGGTGAAGTGGCCATTGGCTTCACCACTGCCGGCACCTCGATGATGCCCGATAGCCGGTATGACACCACTCGCCGTACGTGGCGTGCGCTGAGCAGCGCCGAACGCGCGTCGATGAGCGCCGCCTACAACCTGCGTGTCGGCCTGATGATGGCAGCGCTGAGTTTCGGCACCAGCGAATCCGTGCGCCAGGTGTCGTTGCACATCGATTCCATTGGTCTTGAAGAGGCGATTGCCGAACAGGATTCCGCCATCGAGGCGATGATGAGCGAGGCCCTAAGCGCCTTCGAACATCTACGCAGTGGCGATTTGGGGCGTGTGGGTTCCAAAGCCGACCCCAAAGATGGTGATTTCCATGGCGACCCGACCCGCCCCATCACCCATGAGGAGACGTTCGGGCAGACGGCGTCCGGTGACGAACGCGGCACGGCCGGGGGAGCAGGCAACGGTACCGGACCGTCTGCGGATGCTACGGATCAGGCCGCGGCCGAATCTGCTGACGCCGATGGCGCTGCGTCCATCGATTCGCAGTTCGAAGACCTGATGAAGGGCATCGATATCGACGAAATGGCGTTCGGCATGCCGGACGATACTGGCGCAGGCGACGACCTGGGCGGTATCGGCGGCGAGGGCGTCGGCACTGACGGTGCTGATGGGGTCGCCGGCATGGACGATGATCCGATGAGTGTGCTGCGCCGCAATCCCACCGTGCGCAATATGGTCACCGTCACCTTCACCCGTGATGCCTTCCTCAAGCGACTGGACACCGCTGGGCTTGACAATCCCGAGGAAACCTACCGCATGTTCGGTGCCGTGATGGACGTGGACGGCGAAGGTGGTCTGAAACCCATCAGCGCCGACTTCGACTTGGCGGACAGCCGGTTCTCTCCCACCGGATCCCAGGAGGAGCCCGAACTGGCCGACCGTCAATTCAGTCCGGCGACCGCTCACGTGCTGGGCGCACAGAATAGTGCCGGACTGGCTATCCAGCGAGTGGACCTGCTGCAGCATGGCGTCAACGAATTCCACGATATCGCCAGGAACACGTCGCTCGGCTCCGTGGAAAAGGCCCAGCGAGCCATGCAGGTCATCGAATCGATATGCGATCCCGAACTGACCGGTTTGGCCTCTCAGGTCACCAGTGCGTTGATCGATGGCAAGGACACGCCGGACTTCACGTTCACGCTTGCCGACGATCTTGACAAGGAGCGTCTGCGCGCCCGAGATATGCTGTTCTCGGGCCAAGCCGATCAGGCCATCGAAGCGGCCGAAGCGGCCGTGGCCCATTTGGACCAGGTGTATGCGGCAGGCCATGGCGTACCTCGATACTTCAACTCCTATGCCGAGCGCGTGGTCTACAACCGGCTGTTCGCCACATTGGACGAGCGTACGGTGCTTATCCCGGACAATCTGTTCTACGCGCACATGGAGCTGGCTGACGTGTTGAGTCAGATCAAGGGTGCCGAGGCGGCCATCCCGCATCTCAACCGTATGGTGGCGTACGCGCCCGCCTACCCGCTCTCACATCTGAAGCTCGCCATTCAACTGGCCCGCAATGAGGATTGGGATTCGGCACGCGCCGCCTGCCTGAATGCTCTGCGCGTGGCCTTGGACCGCGACGATGCCGCGTTCGCCTATTACCGGTTCGCGTACGCCGAATGGATGCTTGACCGGTTCGACACAGCCGCCGCAGCCTACATTATGAGCGATCACATCGCTCCCGGGGCCATTGGTTCGCTGGAAAGCGAACTGCAGGAACTGGTTTCCCGTGCGGACTCGCAGTGCATACCGGTGCCTGAATCGGTGGAGGCCGCCGCCCATGTGCTTGCCACGCATGATCTGCCGGTCTGGCCGCATATCGAAGTGGCTGACATCGTGCGTGACGCCGCTCGCGTGTGCGTGGATGAGGACATGTTCGTGCCGGCCCGCACGCTCTCGGTGGCTGTGGCCCGCATGAATGACGGCGAAGGCGATAACATCGACATCATCCAAGCCCAGTTCCTGCGCTCGCTATCCGCGTAGCCGCCTGAGGGGAGTTGACGGTATAGCCGGCCGAGGGGAGCCGAGCCCGCTAGGATAGACAACCATGAGCACGAACGAACAACTGGCATGGGATTTCGACGATGGGGATGTGGCCGAGGTCCGGCCTGATACCGGTATTGCACGTTTTGCCCCTGGCTCCGAACAATGGATAGCCGCACTGCAGCCCACTGACGACGACGCGATACGCCTCGACCGTTTCGACGTGAACACGATGACCGCTGAGGCCGCCGCCCGCCTGTGGGCTCGCGTGGCCGCATGGGTGGAATCCGATCAGATCGCCTACTACATCGACGACTCACCCGTCAGCTCCGACGCCGCCTACGACGCGCGCATGCGTTGCCTCGAACGACTCGAAGCGGCGTTCCCCTCACTGGACAATCCGCAGTCGCCCACCCATCGCGTCGGCGGCTCCTTCTCCAACGACTTCGCCTCCGTGCGCCACCCCAGCCGCATGATGAGCCTTGACGACGTCTTCTCCATCGAAGAACTCAAGGATTGGTACGACTCGGTGATTCGCGACCTCGATTGTCCTGAATCCAAGCCCCTGCCCATGAGTTGCGAGGTCAAAATCGACGGCCTCGCCCTGAACCTCATCTATCGCAACGGCGTGCTTGAACAGGGACTGACGCGCGGCGACGGCGTTACAGGCGAAGACATCACCCTGAATGTGCGAACCATCGGCTCCATTCCCGCAAACCTCGGCGGCCCCAAGGAAGACGTTCCGGACTTCGTGGAAATCCGAGGCGAAGTGTTCATGCGTTGGGATGATTTCCACACCCTGAACAACGAGCAGGAGGACGCCGGACGAGCGCCCTTCGCCAACCCACGCAACGCCGCCGCCGGCTCGCTGCGTCAAAAAGACCCTCGCATCACCGCCACCCGTCGCCTGAGCTTCTATGCGCATGGTCTGGGGCAGCTCACTTGGGGGCCGGACCATCCGCGCGGCACCCATGATGTGGTCGCCGACCAGTCGCAGGCCTACGATCTATACACCAAGTGGGGCGTGCCGGTCTCCCCGCACAATCGTGCGGTGACCTCATTCCAGGAGATCCTGGACATGATCGAGTACTACGGCGAGCATCGTGGCGACATCGAGCATGCACTTGACGGCATCGTCGTCAAGGTCGATGACCTGGGCCTGCAGCGTACCCTCGGCGCCACTTCGCGCGCGCCGCGCTGGGCCATCGCCTACAAATACCCGCCCGAAGAGGTCAACACCGAACTGCTCAACATCACCGTGCAGGTGGGGCGTACCGGCCGTGTGACGCCGGTCGCCGTGCTCAAACCTGTCTACGTGGCCGGCTCCACCGTGGCTCGTACCACGCTGCACAATGGATTTGAAGTCAAACGCAAGGGCATTCTGATCGGCGACACCGTGGTGGTGCGCAAGGCCGGCGATGTGATTCCCGAACTGGTCGGCCCGGTGCTTGAACGGCGCAAAGGGCGTGAGGACCAGCTGCGCGAATTCGTCATGCCCGAGTTCTGCCCTTCATGCGGCGCGAAACTGTCACCCGCCAAGGAGGGGGACAAGGACATTCGCTGCCCGAATGTGGAGAGCTGCCCGGCCCAGTTGACCGAGCGCGTGATTTCGCTGGCCTCACGCAAGGCGTTCGACATCGAGCACTTGGGCGAACAATCGGCCATCGCTCTGACCAACCCGGAGGAGAACCGGCCTGATTCGGTGGCGACCTACGCGCCGAACATCACCGAGGTTCTGGTCGCCCCCGGCGAAGAGCCTGACCCGTACGAGCCGGTGGAAGGGCTGGAATTGCCGGCCGCGCAGAAGCCGGTGTTGTCTAACGAATCCGGGTTGTTCAACCTGACCGCCGCCGATCTGCGCGACGTGCGCGTGTGGCGTGAGGCCGCAATCGTCGAGGTGCATGAGACGGTCGGTGCGAACGGTAAGAAGAAAAAGGTGCGTAAGCGTGTCGGCGGCTCTGGCCTGTGGCATCAGGTGCCTGCTTTCTGGACCGCGCCCACGCCGGCCAAAAAGCTCACGGCCAAGCAGCTGGCCGAACGCGCGCAAGGGGAGACCGCAATCGAATCTGCCGAAACACAGGGAGGTACCGCCAGCGAGACGACCGGCGCACCTACCGGGGCTGAGGCGCCACTTGGTACTATGCCGGGCTTTGCCGCAGCCTCCTATCCTGAGTATGACGTGCCGGCCGACGCGGTTATCGTGCGCGTGGATCACAAGACCACGCGCACTGGCGTCACGGATGTACCGGTGATCATTCGGCCCGGCGAAAACACGCGCAAGATGTTCGACGAAATGGACAAGGCCCGTCACGCCGACCTGTGGCGTGTGCTGGTCGCGTTGTCGATTCGCCGGCTCGGTCCGCCTACCGCACGCCTGATTGCCTCGGCGATGGGCTCGCTGGCAGCCATCGAAAACGCCACGATTGAAGATCTGACGGCCATCGACGGGGTGGGCCGGGAAAGCGCCGAATCGGTGGTGAACTGGTTCGCCGCCACCCGCGAACCCGGCGACTGGCGCGGCGCGACTTTGCGTGCTTGGCAGGCCGCCGGCGTGGGCGTCGACGAGGCCGAGACCAGTTCGTTGCCGCAGACGCTGGCCGGCAAAACCGTGGTGGTCACCGGTTCATTGGAGGGCTATTCGCGTGATTCCGCCAAAGAGGCGATTATCGAGCGCGGCGGCAAGGCGGCCGGTTCGGTGAGCAAGAAGACCGATTACGTGGTGATTGGCGCAAACGCCGGCTCCAAGGCCGCCAAGGCCGAGGAACTCGGCATCCCCATGCTGAGCGAAACCCAATTCGCCCAGCTCCTAGCCACCGGCACCATCTAAAATAGCCCCCTCAGACGCTTCATTAACCCCCTCTGATGAGGGGGCTGTCAGCCTTTAGGCTGACTGGGGGAGAGAAAAAGCGAATCCCGCCCCAGTGTGACTTACTCCACTCCCTCTGGCATGCCGCCGCATCACACGCTAGGGTAGAACAGGCCCTAAAGGAGGATACGGATTTATGAGCGACGCACGTCAGATCGAAGCCGACATCTACGAACGCCTGAGCAAGGTCATCGACCCCGAGCTCGGTCGTTCGGTCACCGACCTCGGCATGATTGCCGCCATCGAAGCCGCGCCCGCATCGTCGGACGCCGGCACTTACGACGTCACCGTGCACGTTGAGCTGACGGTTCCCGGATGCCCACTGAGCGAGACCATCACCAGCCAGATCAATGGCGCGGTCAGCTCCTATCCGGGCGCACAGCTGCTGCCTCATATCGAAGTCGGTTCGATGAGCCGTGACAAGCTGGCCGATCTGGTCGCCGACCTCAAGGCCGAACGCAAGCAGAACCCCTTCAGCAAACCGGGTGTCAAGACCCGCATCTTCGCCATCGCCTCCGGTAAGGGCGGCGTCGGCAAGTCCTCGGTTACCGCGAACCTGGCCGCCACGTTTGCGGCCCTCGGCTTCGACACGGCCGCCATCGACGCGGACATTTATGGCTTCTCACTGCCGCGCCTGTTCGGCGTGCATACACAGCCCACCAATCTGAATGGCATGCTCATGCCGGTCACCGCGTGGGGCGTGAAACTGATCTCCATCGGCATGTTCGCCGGTGCTGACCGGGCGATTCTGTGGCGTGGGCCGCGACTGCAGCGCTCCTTGGAACAGTTCCTGTCTGACGTATGGTGGGGCGAGCCGGACGTCCTCTTGCTCGACTTGGCTCCCGGCACCGGCGACATGGCGATTTCCGTGGCCCAGGCGCTGCCCAACGCCGAACTCGTGGTGGTCACCACCCCGCTTATTTTTTCCTGTGTATCAGTTCCTGTATCAGCTGTGTCAGATAC
>OGZV01001280.1_pt1 | contig 23969 bp, 20 predicted proteins | sample 1576861 | NCBI WGS metagenome assembly OGZV01 (sample SAMEA3541501, study PRJEB24748) | human gut metagenome | biome: human gut; feature: human-associated habitat; material: faeces | place: China | collected 2012
GAAGTCGAGTAAAAGGAGGAATCATGGAGAAATTTACCATTTATACGGGAACAACAGTTCCTTTGATGAACGATAATATTGATACTGACCAAATCCTCCCCAAGCAATTCTTAAAGTTAATTGATAAAAAAGGTTTTGGGAAATACCTCATGTATGCTTGGCGCTATTTGGATGACCAATATACTGAGGATCCAGATTTTATCTTTAACAAGCCTGAATACCGCAAGGCGACCATTTTGATCACTGGTGACAATTTTGGGGCTGGTTCCTCTCGGGAGCACGCAGCCTGGGCTTTAGCTGATTATGGCTTTAAAGTCGTTATCGCTGGATCTTTCGGAGATATCCATTACAATAATGAGCTTAATAATGGCATGCTGCCGATTGTCCAACCACTTGAGGTTCGTCAACAATTGGCAAGTTTGAAGCCGGCAGATCCATTGACGGTAGATTTGGAAGAGCAGAAGATCCTCTCGCCTGTTGGAGAGTTTCGCTTTGAGATCGATCAAGATTGGAAACACAAATTGCTCAACGGCTTGGATGATATCGGGATTACGCTTCAGTACGAAGACTTGATCGCAGCATATGAGAAGAATCGACCAGCTTACTGGCAATCATAAAATTGTATACTTAATTACGAATTTTCTGAAAATATATTGAATTTGAGACTATTTTTTGATACAATACTAAAAAGAATAGAAAAGGAAAGAGACTTATGACAAAACACATTCAATGGGACGGACAACTTTCACAAGAAGGATTTGATATTCTTAAAGGAGAGGGTGGCTGTATCGTCTGCCCTACCAAAGTTGGCTATATCATCATGACCAGTGATAAGTCTGGCTTGGAACGTAAATTCGAAGCCAAAGAACGTAACCGCAACAAACCAGGTGTGGTTCTTTGCGGAAGCATGGATGAACTTCGTGCTCTTGCGCAATTGAATCCTGAAATCGAAGCCTTCTACCAAAAACATTGGGATGAAGATATCTTGCTTGGTTGTATCCTTCCTTGGCGTGAAGATGCCTATGCAAAATTGCAAGCCTTCGGAGATGGACGTGAAGAACTCATGACAGACGTTCGTGGAACTTCATGCTTTGTCATCAAATTTGGTAAAGCTGGTGAGCAAATCGCCAAAGAAATGTGGGAAAAAGAAGGCAAGATGGTTTACGCTTCTTCAGCCAACCCTTCCGGTAAAGGTAACCGCGGGAAGGTCGAAGGAATCGGTGAGCGCATCGAAGGTGCCGTGGACTTGGTCATTGAAGCCGATGATTATGTAGCTTCTATCCAACCTGACAAAACCATTGAAACTCGCTATGAACAAGGCGTGATGGTCTCTATGGTTGATGCCGAAGGAAAACTCATCCCAGAACAAGGAGCAGGTAGCCGTTCTGTCAATACTTGTCCAGTCGTGATCCGTAAAGGATTGGATATCGATAAGATCATGATGCACTTATCTGATCATTTCAACTCTTGGAACTACCGCCAAGGGGAATACTATTAAGAAACAGAATAAAGCATTCCATTTGGAATGCTAAGATTGAAGACAAAGTTATCTTAGAAACTTTCCTTAGGTGAATACGGACGTCAGCGAACTTCTATGAAGTTCCATGACTAATTATTGAGCCTAAGGTCTCAATAATTCCGAGTGCCTGAAACATAATTGTTTCAGGCACTTTTCTCACAGCGGAAAGTTTCAATATACTCTAATAATAATCAGATATTATTTGGATATTTTTTCACAATAATCCAGCATAGGTTATTCAAAGAAAAGAATTGTCAATTTTTTTAGCTTACTCATAGCGGGCTTTTTTGTACGAAAACCGACTGCGATTGTTTTTGTTTTTCAAAGGGATACACAAAAAAGACTGAACCCGTAGAGTTCAGTCTTTGTTCACTTTCTATTAAAGTGATGTAAGGAAAGTCAATCCCCCTAGGATGACACCTGCTGAATTTGGAATGATCAAAATCCAGTCTTTTTTAGGTTCCTTTGTCCAACCATAAATGACCCAGATCAAGCAAGAAATAGCAGCTGACAAGGGTTGGAAAGGTTGGGCCTTATTTCCCTGTAAATTAGCAATAATTTGTGGGATGTAGGCAATGAAAACGATAATCCCAATAAAGGCACCGATCGAGCCAACGATTTGGTTGATTTTTTGTTTGTTCATAAAATTTTACCTCTGTGTATCAAAATAGCATAAGTAGGAAGAAAATGCAATTAATTTGCATGCTATGCAAGATGAAAATGATTACATTCGCACAAAATTAGACAATGTGTCAAAAAAATGGCAACTAGAGAGAAGACTCTCTCGAAAAGAAATCCATCTTCCTGCAAAATCACAAGATTGTGACACTTTACAGTTCGGTAACATTTGAAAAAAAGACTTGAATTTGTAAAGGACAAAAGGTAGAATAGTGCATACTTTAAAAAAAGAAAAGGAAATGGTAGTTTCAAAATGAATGAAAAACAAATGAAAATTCTTGGTTGGGTTGCGACCTTTATGTCTGTTATGATGTATGTGTCTTACTTCCCACAAATCATGGATAACCTCGCAGGTCACAAAGGGAACTTTGTTCAACCCCTTGTCGCAGCCATCAACTGTAGCCTTTGGGTTTACTACGGACTCTTCAAAAAAGAACGCGATATTCCACTTGCTGCAGCCAATGCACCAGGGATCATCTTTGGTTTGATCACAGCCATCACAGCCTTGTAATCAATGAAAGAGAGAGTAGGACAGAAATCGGTAATTCGTTAGAATTCGATTTCGTCGTCCCACCTCCGCACAGTTGAGTAGGGCTATAAAAGCTGATGAAATCAGCGTAGTAGAGCCCGCTCAACCACTGCGTCTTGCTCGACAATCCAAAGAAAATTGAGAGGCCAGGACTTTTGTCCCAGCCTTTTTTTGATAGAATGAATCATTTCCATGGTATAATGGGAGGACTATTCATAGAGAAGATCAAAAGGAGACAAAAGTGGAGCAAAAACATCACTGTCAAGTCCTATGGGCGAAAAATAAATACCTGGTGCTCAGTCATTCCAGTAATATCTACAAGGAAATCCGGGAATACCTCAAGCGAGACCAGGTGGAGGTCAGCTACGTTGAGGACCTGATCCAGCAAGCGCTAGCCCTGCCAGAAAATCGTGGCCAGGTCTCCAATGCCTTCCAGCATATCTGGGGCTATTTCAAAAAGCAGGCGACTGCAGAGGAAAAGGCAGACTTCATGCTGCTACTTGAGAAGTATCAGCATGGGCAAGCTAGCCAAGAGGATCTTATCGAGGGGATCCAGACGCTATTGGAGCGCTACCCGAATCGCTACTTACAAGACTCGACGCTACTAGGAGGTCAATAGATGAGACTCTGGCACCAAGACTTGATTCCCAAACTCCCTCGTCCCCAGCTCCTGGGCCAACACCGGGAATGCTGCGCCCTAAGGGGTAATGGCTGGGGCAAAAAGCACGCGACGGTTAACTATGTCTTTGACTACTCGCCCTATCGCCTCTATGCCTATCACCGCCTAATCATGGAGGAGATGACCGCTCGTGGCTACAAGGTCAGCCCAGAGTGGTGGGAGTCGACCTACCGAGGCAAGACCTGCCCAGCTTATTCAGAATTAGAAGAGGAAGGCTTGAACACCCCCATCTATCCCGAGCACCAGGCTACTTATCTCAAAGAATGCCTGGAGAACCTAGCAGAAAAAGGGATCCAATTAGATTAATCATTGATTAAGTAAAAATGTAAGCTAAACCATTCGTAATCAATTATTACGAATGGTTTTTAGTATCTAAAATATGATAAAATAGAAAGGATAATAGATTAATTAAGGAAAGTAAAAATGGCAAGTAAAGAAAATGCAGAGCGCAAGGAACTTCACCGTAAAATTTGGGCGATTGCGGACGATGTTCGTGGGGCTGTTGACGGTTGGGATTTTAAGCAGTATATCCTAGGAATCCTATTCTATCGCTTTATTTCTGAGCACATGGCTGACTATTTTGATCATGCTGAGCACGAGGCTGGAGATTTAGAATTTCGTTATGCTAACCTGAGTGATCAAGAAGCTGAGCGAGATTTCAAACCAGGGACAGTTGAGGATAAGGGATTCTTTATTCTTCCTAGTCAACTATTTGAAAATGTCGTCAAGAATGCTTCACAAAATGAAAATTTAAACGAAGATTTAGCCAATATTTTCCAAGATATTGAAAAATCAGCAATTGGCTTCAAATCAGAAGATGATATCAAAGGTTTGTTTGATAACTTGGATACACGAAGCAACATCCTTGGTGGAACTGTTCCAGAAAAAAATAAACGTCTTTCTGATATCCTCAATGGTATCAATAGCATTAACTTTGGCAACTTTGAGGAAAATGACATTGATGCCTTTGGGGATGCCTATGAGTTCTTGATTTCAAACTATGCGAGTAATGCTGGTAAAAGTGGTGGTGAATTCTTTACTCCTCAGACAGTGTCTAAATTGTTAGCCCGTTTGGTAATGGTTGGTAGGGACAAGATTAACAAAGTCTATGACCCAACATGTGGTTCGGGTTCACTCTTGCTTCAGATGAAAAAACAATACGAAGACCATATTCTAGAAGATGGATTTTTCGGTCAAGAAATCAATATGACCAACTATAACTTGGCTCGTATGAATATGTTCTTGCACAATATTAATTACAATAACTTTGATATCAAGCGAGGAGATACCCTTTTAAATCCTCAGCATTTAGATGAAAAACCGTTTGATGCGATTGTTTCAAACCCTCCTTACTCTGTCAAATGGGTGGGAGATGGAGACCCAACTCTCATAAACGATGACCGTTTTGCGCCAGCAGGTAAACTAGCTCCTAAGTCAAAAGCTGACTTTGCCTTTATCATGCATAGTCTCAACCACTTGTCTAACAGAGGTCGAGCAGCCATTGTTTGTTTCCCGGGTATTTTCTATCGTGGTGGCGCTGAAAAGACTATTCGTCAGTATCTAGTAGATAACAACTTTGTTGAAGCAGTGATTGCCCTTCCAGATAATCTCTTTTTTGGAACCTCTATCGCAACGACAATTTTGGTTCTAGCGAAGAATAAACTAGAAAATAAAACCCTCTTTATCGATGCGAGTAAGGAGTTCAAAAAAGAAACCAATAACAATGTCTTGACGGATGACAATATCGATCATATCGTTGAGTTATTCATTAATTATCAAAGTATTGACTATAAAGCAACTCTTGTTGATAATGAAGTGATTGGTTCGGAGCAGGATTACAACCTATCTGTCTCAACCTATGTTGAGCAAGAAGATACACGTGAGAAGATTGATATTGATGTGCTTAATAAAGAAATCGCTGAGACTGTTGCTAAGATTGACCACTTGCGTGCAGAGATAGATAAAATTGTAGAGGAACTAGGAGGTAAATCATGAACATCCTAGAAGAAATCCAAAACTGCCCCGTTGAGTGGAAAGAGTTGGGGGTAGTTTGTTCTGTTAATAAAGGTAAGCAGCTAAACAAGAATCTGTTGATAGATGATGGATTATATCCTGCGTATAATGGAGGACAAACTTATTCAGGAAGAACTAATGATTACAATGTCGAAGCTAATACAATTATTGTAAGTCAAGGTGGTGCTTCTGCAGGTTTTGTCAATTTTGTAGAGACTAAATTTTGGGCTAATGCTCACTGCTATTATATACTTCCCGATGAAACTCAAGTGAAAAATAGATTTGTATATCATTTTTTAAAAATGAATCAAAAATATCTTATGGATTTTCAACACGGCGCCGGTATACCTGCGTTAAAATCTGATAAATTAACTAAACTATTAATTCCCGTCCCTCCTATAAAAATTCAAGAAAAAATCGTGCAAATACTTGACAAAATGACAGAGTATGTTACAGAATTGACCTCAGAATTGACCTCAGAATTGACCTCACGTAAAAAGCAATATTCTTTTTATCGAGATAAACTCTTATCATTTGAAGATGAAGTTTATCAGGTTGAGTGGAAGACGCTAGGGGAAGTAGCTACATTTAATTATGGATATACTGATAAAGCAAAAGAGACGGGAGATATTAGATTTATTCGAATTACTGATATTGATGAAAATGGCTATCTCAAGTCGAATGATAAAAAATATATTTCTTTAACCGAAGAATCTAGAAACTATCTAGTAAAACATGGTGACTTATTGATGGCTAGAACGGGTGCTACATATGGTAAAACTCTATTTATTGATACTGATGAAACTAGCGCGTATGCCTCTTTCTTAATAAAAATTACTCCATCAGATAAATTGAATTCGAGATACTATTGGCACTTTTCAAAGAGTGAATTGTACTGGAAACAGGCTAATAATTTGGTTTCAAAGGCAGGTCAGCCCCAGTTTAATGCGAATAGTTTGAAAAATGTAAAAATCCCAATACCTTCTCTAGAAATCCAGTCTCGTATTGTTCAAGTTCTGGACAACTTTGATATGGTTTGTAACGACTTAAATATCGGACTGCCTAAGGAGATTGAACTGCGTCAAAAACAGTACGAATATTTCCGAGAAAAACTCTTGACATTCGTCGCCGAAGGCGAGTACACTGACAGTACAGTACAGTACAGACAAGACATCATTAGGCTCTTAAATTGGGTATTTGGACCAATTCGAGTGGAGTTGGGTAGTATTTGTGAATTTGTAAGAGGAAATTGTCTTCAGAAGAAAGATTTTACCCAAGCTGGAAGATCTGTTATCCACTATGGACAAATTTACACTAAATATGATTTTACAGTAGTTTACACTTTCTCCAAAACTAGTGAAATGGTGTTTAAAAAGTTAAAAAAAGCCCAACCAAATGATTTGGTAATGGCAACTACATCTGAGAATGTTGAAGATGTCGGGAAAGCAATTGTTTGGGAAGGAAAAGAAGAGATTGGAATTTCTGGAGATAGTTATATCATTCGTACAAGTCAAAATTCACGGTACTTGAATTATTGGCTAAGATCGATTTCGTTTCAATCTCAAAAGGAAAGAAAAGTGACTGGGACAAAAGTTGTTAGAATCAATTCGAAGGATATGGAAAAATTTCAAATTGTAGTTCCATCCATTACAGAACAAGAAAGAATTGTCTCCATTCTTGACCGTTTCAACACTTTAACTAACTCTCTTTCTGAGGGCCTCCCAAAAGAAATCGAACTAAGACAGAAACAGTATGAATACTGGCGAGAACAATTATTAAACTTTACTAGATAAAGTCTTTAATCATTTTGAGAAAGAATCTCAATTAAAATAAAAAAGGAACATACTATGGTTGATTATTCAAAAGTACATGAAGTAATTGCGGAAACAAATGAAGGGATTCTCTTGGCTGAGTTTCAACCAGAGTATCGCACGGATCGAGAATATCAGTCAGAGGCTGATTTAGAAAATCAGTTAATTTCTGATTTGGTAAATCATCTCAACTATGAACGCTTAAATATTCATACACCGGAAGAGCTCTTAGCAAATGCTAAGGTGCAAATTGAAAAACTTAATAAGGTAACGTTTACGAATGCTGAGTGGGAGCGCTTTGTAGTAGAGTATTTAGACTGCCCCAATGAAGGATTAGTTGAAAAAACTCGAAAAATCCAAGAGAATTATATCTATGATTTTGTCTTTGATGATGGACGAATTAAAAATATTTTCATTCTTGATAAGAAAAACATTCACAACAACAGCATGCAGGTCATCAACCAGGTGATCCAAGTGGGTAGCCATACTAACCGTTATGATGTCACGATTTTAGTGAATGGTCTACCATTAGTTCAGATAGAATTAAAGAGACGAGGGATTAGTCTTAAACAAGCTTTTGAACAGATCCATAGATATAGTAAGGAAAGTTTCAATAGTGAAAATTCTTTATACAAATACATTCAGATCTTTGTTATTTCTAATGGAACTTATACACGCTACTTTGCAAATACGACAGCTCAAAATAAAAATCATTATGAGTTTACCTGTGAATGGGCAGACCGAAAAAATAAAACGATTCACGACCTGGAGGACTTTACCGTTACTTTCTTGAGTAAACGAGTCCTCTTGGAAGTCTTGACCAAGTATTGTGTGTTTGATGCTGATAATACATTACTTATCATGCGCCCGTATCAGATAGCAGCAACAGAGAGTATTTTACGAAAGATTCATTCCACAAATGAAATGAAGAATTTCGGTACGATCAATGCCTGTGGCTATATCTGGCACACTACTGGTTCTGGGAAAACTTTGACTAGTTTTAAGACAGCTCGTTTAGCAACAGAGTTGGACTATATTGACAAAGTGATTTTTGTGGTGGATAGAAAAGATCTAGACTATCAAACCATGAAGGAATATCAAAAATTCCAACCAAATTCAGTCAATGGTAGTAACAATACAAAAGAACTCCAACGTAGTATTGAAGAAAATGATGATCGAATTGTTGTCACAACCATTCAAAAATTAAATAAGTTTATCACTGCGAACCCAAACCATGAAATCTATAGTAAAAAATGTGTTCTAATCTTTGATGAATGTCATCGTTCCCAGTTTGGGAAAGCGCAAAAGCGTCTTAAAAAAGCTTTTAAACAGTATGCCTTATTTGGATTTACAGGAACTCCGATTTTCCCAGAAAACAGCTTAACAGGAGAAACAACACAAGAGGTTTTTGGAGAGCAACTTCATAACTACGTTATCACAGATGCTATTCGAGACAATAAAGTGTTGAAGTTCAAGGTTGATTATAACTATATTAAACCTGAAATTAATAAGTATAGAGAAGCAGAAAAGGCAGTCGGTCGAGAGCTCGATGAGAAGAAACTTAAAAAGATGGAGAAGGAACTCCTTCTCCATCCTGAACGGATTGCAACCATCACAGAGTATCTGTTAAGAGTCTATAACGACAAGACGCATCGTAATCAGCACTATACTCATAAACAAAAACAACTATCTGGATTTAATGCCATGCTGGCTGTACAAAGTATTGAAGCTGCGAAATTATACTATGAAGAACTTCAACGACAACAAGCAGAATTACCAGAAGCTAAGCGTTTGAAGGTCGCAACCATTTTTAGCTTTGCGCCTAACGAAGAACAGTCAGCTTATGGAGAGATTCAAGATGAAGAGCTAGACCCTCAAGATACAGCCATGTCTCTTTCATCTAAAGAGTTTCTTTCTAAAGCAATTTACGACTATAATCAAATGTTCAAGACCAACTTTTCGACTGATGGGAAAGAGTTTCAAAATTATTATCGAGATCTTTCTAAACGAGTTAAGTCTAAGGAAGTGGATTTACTGATTGTAGTGGGAATGTTCTTGACAGGATTTGATGCGCCGACCATGAATACTCTTTTTGTCGATAAAAATCTACGTTATCATGGTTTGATTCAGGCGTTTTCTAGAACCAATCGAATTTTTAACAAAGTTAAACCATTTGGGAATATCGTATGTTTCCGTGATTTAGAAAAAGCTACTCAAGAAGCTATTAAAACCTTTGGGGATACTAATAAGCTTGATATTATCTTAGAAAAAAGCTTTAGCGAATACATGGACGGTTTCGTGGATCAGGTAACGGGTATTAAGGTCAAAGGTTATACAGAAGTCTGTCAAGAAATTCTGGAAAGATTCCCTAATCCACAAGAAATTGAGACAGAACATGATAAAAAAGAATTTGTTAAGCTATTTGGTGAGTTTCTGAAGCTTGATAACGTTCTTCGAAATTATGATGAGTTTCAAGAAATCGATAAACCTATCTCGGAAGGTTATCTCCAAGATTTAAGAAGTTCTTACGTGGAAATTCGAGATGAATTCTTAAACCTTAAAAACTATGAAAGAACGAAAGACCTAGGTGTTGACCTTTCAGATATTGAATTTGAGATTGAACTCTTAAAAACAGATGAGATTAATCTAGACTATATCCTTGCTTTGATTGTCGAAAAATCGAAGAACTCTGAGTCTAAGGAAGCAATGAAAGCTGAAGTTAGCCGTGTCATTCGCTCAAGTATTGATATTCGTGCTAAGGAAGAGTTGGTGATTGGCTTTATCAATGATACTGATTTAGCGAGTCTGAAAGACCATGATGAGATTATCAATGCATTTTATGCTTATGGTAAAGAACGTAAAGCAGTCGCTATTCGTGAATTAGCAGAATCTGAAAATCTTGTTAAAGACTATCAATTATTCATTGATCGTTCTATTCAACGTGGTTACGCTGAGAATAGTGGAGCTGACTTGGATTCGATTATTCCACCGACAACTCGTAGACAAGGAGCTCGTGAACGTAAGAAACAAGAAGTTTTACAAAAGATACAAACATTAGTAGAAGTATATTCAGGTATTTGATCATGAAACTAAGAATAATTACCTAAGAGAAAGATCAATTCACTATTAAGAAAGTTTGGGTTTAATAATGAAGTATATTATTAATAAGTGGATTGAAAAAACAGTAGAGGTTAAATTTCAACTATTTCCCAAATTTTTTTCGAATTATAGAAGTAGAGGGACTTTCCCTCTATTTTTTATCGAAAAGGAGCAGGGATGCAGAAAAGACATGCACATGTATCGCCGACCTTGGATATCATGGCCAAGAAGATTTTTAGTTTACCGGAGGTGACGGCAGCATTTATTCGGGACATTTTGGAGCTGGATGTAGCGGACGCTCAGATTGTGGAGGGAAGCCAGCCCCACAGCATGGCCTATGAGGAGGATGACTTGTTCTCCACTGCGGTGGATGTGAGAGCCAAGCTCCACGACGGGACCGAGGTGATCATCGAGATCCAGATTCGCAAGCAGCAGTATTTCTTGAATCGGTTCCATTACTATTTGGCCAATCAGCTGGTGGAAAATGTGCAAAAACTGCGCCAGCAAGGCCAGACACATAAGATGTACGAGCAGATGGAGCCCGTCTATGGGATTGCAATTTTGGAGAAGTCGCTCTTGCTAGACGAAGAGGCTGCCATCAACAAATACTGGCTGACCAATAGCCGGTCCGGCAAGCAACTTAAGGCCTATTATAAAAATGGCAAGCACCAAAATCTACTGCAGGTTGCCTTTTTAGAGCTAGACAAGTATAATAAAGATGAGAACCTGACAGATGCAGGCAGACAGTGGTTGGAGTTTTTTGGGAATCTTCCCTTTACAAAAGCTCCCAGTCAGGCAGTAGCCCACGCAGATTCATTACTAGATTCATCTAGCTGGACCAAGGAGGAGAAGACCATGATAGACGAGCGTATTCGTATTCAAGAAAATTATGATATGACCCTGGAGACGGCTATAGACGAAGCGCGTGAAGAAGGCTTAGAACAAGGTCGTAAACAGTTGGTATGCGAGATGATCTCACGAGGAATGACACCTAATCTTATATCAGAGATGACAGGTTTGTCGCTTGAAGAGATTGAGACTCTTCTTTCTTGAGTCGTTAAAAGAGGCAGTGCCTCTTTTCTTTTTGAAAAAACTTGAAAATTTTCCCATTTTTTCAATCCGCCTTTCTAGAATTGTGGTAGAATAGAGTCAACAAAGAGCTATCCTCACCAACAGTGTGATCGATACTAGAAAAGAGGATTCTGATGACAAGAAAAATTGGTATTATTGGTTTGGGGCATGTGGGTGCGACCTTGGCCCACAGCATGATTTTGAAACACACCTGTGATCACTTGGTCTTGATTGATACCAATGAGAAAAAGGTTAAGGCAGATGCCTTGGATTTCTGTGATACGGTTGCCAATACGGGGTATCCGGTTCATATCACGGTTAATGACTACGCGGCTTTAAAAGATGCGGATGTGGTGGTGTCGACTCTTGGAAATATCGAGTTGCAGGCTAATAACACTGATGACCGTTTTGCGGAGCTTCCCTTTACCAGTAAGCAAGTAGTGCAAGTAGCGCGTGATTTGAAGGCTTCTGGCTTTAGCGGGGTCTTATTGGTAGTGACCAATCCGGTCGATGCCGTCACTCAACTCTATCAACAATATACCGGCCTTCCAAAAGAGAAGGTGATTGGGACAGGGACGTTACTGGATACAGCTCGGATGAAGCGTGCGGTCGCTGATCGTTTGCAGGTTTCTCCTGCTAGTGTATCAGGCTATAACCTTGGTGAGCATGGAAATTCTCAATTTGTCGCTTGGAGTCAGGTCCGTGTTAAGGGACATGCTATTACCGATCTCTTCTCTCAAGAAGAGCTTGACACCATCAACTACGAGTCCTTGCGCGGTGGCCACACGGTTTTCTTTGGCAAATTCTATACCAATTTTGGGATTGCAGCAGCAGCCCAACGCCTGGCAGAAGCTGTGATCAATGATAGCCACGAGGAAATGCCAGTGTCTAACTATCGTCCAGAATATGGAACCTATCTTGGCTACCCAGCAATTGTAGGTCGAAAAGGAATTCTTGAACGATTGGACTTGCATTTGACAGAAGAAGAAAAAGAAAAATTGCTCCATTCAGCCGAAACCATCAAGGAAAACACACGAAAAGGATTGGAGCATGCATAAAAGCAAAGAGAGTGGGACAGAAATCGGTAATTCGTTAGAATTTGATTTCGTCGTCCCACCTCCGCACAGTTGAGTAGGGCTGTAAAAGCTGATGAAATCAGCGTAGTAGAGCCCACTCAACCACTGCGTCTTGCTCGACAATCCAAAAATAATTGAGAGGCTAGGACTTTTGTCCCAGCCTCTTTTTCTGCAATTTTTTCGAATGGTATAAGTGAGGGGATTCCCTATACGAAATCATCGGAGGTTGCTATGAAGAAACGACACGAGTATGTATCGCCCACCTTGGATTTGATGGCAAAAAAGATTTTTAGTCTGCCGGATGTGACAGCGAAATTCATCCGCGAAGTATTGGATCTGCCAGTAGAGTCCGTTGAGATTTTAGAAGGAGACCAGATCCATGAGCAGGGGTTTTTAGGAGATCTTCCTTTTGAAACTTCCGTTGATGTGAGAGCAAGGCTAGATAGCGGGCTTGAAGTGATCATTGAGATTCAAGTTTTGAAGCAAGAGTATTTCTTGAATCGTTTCCACTATTATTTAGCCAATCAACTGGTAGAAAATGTCCAACGCAAGCGAAAGAAAGGAGCGACCCATTCTATGTACCAGGAGCTGGAGCCGGTCTATGGGATCGCTATCCTGGAGCGAAGTATTTTTTCTCAGTTAGATTCACCCGTCAATGTCTATGAAATGCGCCATACAGTAGACGGGACACCTCTTTATAGCTCTCGAAAGGATGGAGTAGCTCACAATATGTTAAAGGTTGCCTTTTTAGAGTTGGATAAGTATAATGAAAGTAGAGATACGGAGTTGAATGCTCACTGGAGACAATGGCTTGAATTTTTCGGCAATCGCCCATTCAGTCATCAACCAGATCAAGTGATCGAGCAGGCAGAATCACTCCTGATCCCATCAAATTGGACAAGGGAGGAAAAAGAAATGATTGATGAACGGATTCGTATCAGAGAAAATTGGGAAATGAGCATGGATACCTTTCGGAAAGAACAACTGGAAGCCGGTTTTCAGAAAGGGTTGAAAAAAGGTCTTGAACAGGGACTCGAACAAGGTCTCGAACAGGGTCTTGAACAAGGTTTAGAACAAGGTCTCGAACAAGGTCTCGAACAGGGATTGGAACAAGGCAGACAAGAAGGCATGGAGTTGGGAGTTCAAGCTGGTCAGCAGTCTCTGATTCAAAAACTATCTTTGAAGGGGATGAGTATCGAGATGATTGCTGAAATGACGGATTTATCCAGGGAATCCATCAAAAAAATGTTGGCTACTGATTCGTCTAACGAGGAGTAGTAGCGCGAACAGAATTTGTGGAACAAAGAAACTTTGAGAATTATCTTGCTTAGAAAAAAGTAGTTCTAGAATGGATTGTAAAGATCGTCTGGGAGTCGTTTTTAATGGATCTTGATCCTCTACAGATTTATACGGTTGTGATTTATTGAAGGTTGGAGACTTTTGTCCAACCTTTTTTCTCATTCTTCTTGGCCCATCCTTAGTGAAATGGAATAAAAGTTTAAAATGTCCGAGTTGTAATCCTTGACATTACATTATGATCGTGTATAATAGCTATTGTAACAAAAATTCTTACAACAGAAAGAGGGAACAACTATGAAAAACATTTTATTTATTGTCGGATCCCTTCGTCAAGGATCTTTTAACCACCAAATGGCTAAGAAAGCAGAAAGCCTTCTGGAAGGAAAAGCAACGGTGACTTACTTGGACTACAAGGACATTCCAATGATGAACCAAGATTTGGAAACACCAACCCTGCCTGCTGTGCAGGCAGCGCGTGATGCGGTTCTTGCTGCGGATGCCATCTGGATCTTCTCGCCAGTCTATAACTTTGCTATTCCAGGTGTAGTGAAAAACTTGATCGACTGGCTTAGCCGTGCCCTTGACCTGTCAGAAACTCGTGGTCCATCTGCCCTTCAAGATAAGATCGTAACGGTTTCTTCAGTTGCCAATGCCGGACACGAACCAATGTTTGCGGCATACCAAGCGCTTTTGCCATTCGTTCGAACTCAAGTAGTTGGAGAGTTCACTGGAACAACCGTAAACCCAGAAGCCTGGGGAACAGGTGAATTAATCTTGACGGACGAAGCAGTGGAAGGACTGAAAAAACAAGCACAAGATCTATTAGAAGCATAAGAAAAAGCTGAGACAAAATTCTCAGCTTTTTTAGATACTAAAGAGTTGTCCAAAGAAGTAAGTCACACCCATGGTGAGAAGGCCAATGATGAGATTGCGAAGCATGGCTGGCTTGGTTGGTGCTTTTCCCAGTTTTGCACTGGTATAGCCAGTGAAGATCAAGGATAGTCCAACAACGAAGACCGTCACCGGAATGCGATAGGCAGTTGGAAAGAGAATAATAGAGAGCATTGGAGGAAGGGAACCAACCGAAAAAGCAAGGAAGCTAGAGGCAGCAGCATGCCAAGGATTGGTAAACTCCTCGTATTCGATACCATATTTCTCTTCGACTAGGGCTTTGAGGGGATGTTTCAGAAAGGCCCGTTCTGTCAAAATTTTTGCGGAAGTTTCGCATTCTCCATTTTGAAGATAAGCATGGTAGAGAGATTCTCTTGCTAACTTGGGATCGCGATCCAACAAGGCTTGTTCGCGGTTCACAGCGGCTTCTTCCGTGTCTTTTTGTGTGGAAACAGAGACATACTCACCGCCCGCCATCGAAAAGGCACCTGCCAGAATTGCCGATAAGCCAGATAGGAAAATGATCCAGATGTTTGGTGTGGCACTGGCTACCCCAATCACCACCCCAGCAATAGAAATGATCCCATCATTGGCCCCGAGAACAGCGGCTCTCAAGATATTCAAGCGGTCGTTAAATGATTCATCTACTCCATGTTTCATTTCAGTCATACAATATCTCCTTCATCTTATTTAGAATGATTATAAATAAAATACAATAAGAAAGCAAGGATTTTAACTCAAATGATAAAAGTTCGACAATTTAATGAAATTTAAGTTATAATCTTTGGCATTGCAAGCAAAAAGAAAGAATAGGTCATACGCCTATTCTAGCAAGATTTATTTAGCAGAAGTGATTTTACCTTTGAGGATCCTGATGGTATTCTAACGCGAGTGCGGAAAGGATAACAAAAAAACAGCAAATTGCTGTTTTCTGATGAGAAAAATTAATTCGTATCTTGTTCTTTCCCAACAACCCAAAATAAGAGAAGGAGTTGGAAGATGCCCAAGGCAAATAAGACCATAAAACCGTTGCGACTTCCTTTAGCAGTGGCTTGAGTAAAGTCCATCTTTTGATTAGCTTGGCTCATGGCAACGATCAGTGAAGCCAGGGTTGTTCCGACAGCGCCTGCAAATTGTTGCAAGGTGTTAAAGATCGCGTTCGCATCGGGTTGCTCTTCCAGAGAGAGTTGTTTTTGTCCGTTGGTCATGATATTGCCAAAGGCAAGCCCCATACCGGTCATGAAGATCATGTAAAAGATGAGAATCAAGCCATTTGTCAGCTTCAGAGCAAAAAGGGTGAAGTGGAAATGGGCTAGAAGGATTAAAGCAGCTCCAAGGAGAATCGGTTTGCGAGCGCCCAACTTATCTAGAATGAGACCGGAGAAAGGAGCAAAACCTGCTCCAATGATGGCTCCTGGAAGTAGCATCAAGGCTGCAAGAGTGGTGCTCGAGTGGTTGACCAATTGGACATAATTGGGCAATAGGAAACTCATGGTCAGAGAGCCTAATTGGAAAGTGAAAAAGGCAAGAACATGGCCAGTAAGGAGAGGGTTCTTTAAGATGGCAAGGTTGATAATGGGAGTATCCAAGCGATTAGACCGCCAGACTAAGAGAACCAGTCCCAAGAACCCAATCACCAGCCAACCAAGGACAGAAAAACTAAAGAAAGCATGATCAGAAAGACCGTGAATCCCTAAAATCAAGCCTAAAAATGAAGCAATAATAGCGAGAAGGCTCATGATATCAAGGGTTTCTCGTTTGACTGTACTGATTTGTTCAATGGAGCGAAGTCCTGCAACTAGCGAAGCTAGAAGGATCGGGAATTGAACCAAAAAGATGGACCGCCAACCGAAGTTGGCCGTCAAGAGACCACCGACAGTAGGCCCAATGGCGGGAGCGATAGCTGTAATCAGGGTCCCCACTCCCATCATGAGACCGATCTTGCGTTTTGGGACCTGCTCTAAAATGATATTAAACATCAGAGGAAGGGCAAAACCAACCCCCATTCCTTGAACCAATCGACCCAAAACCACAAAACCAAAACTTGGAGCTAGGAAGTCAATGAGAACACCTAAAACAGACAGGAGATTTCCAACTAAAAAGATGGACTTCATTTTGAAGGAGCGTTTGAGGTAGGCAGATAAGGGGACTACACAGGCAACCACTAGAAGATAGATGGTGGTGACCCACTGGACGGTTGCGGTATTGATCTCAAATTCCTTCATCAATATTGGGAAGGTGATATTCATGGCAGTTTCTCCAGCCACCCCGCAAAAGGAAAGGATCCCTGTTGCAAAAATAGCGTAGAGGACCTTGGCTGAAATTTTTTCTTGTGACATCGGTGTCTGATTCCTCCTAAATCTTCCTAAAGAGATGGACTATGGTGTAAATAATCAGTTGACAATCCATTGTAACGATCTGATTTTCCGTCAGATATAATTGCCGTGATCATAGCAGGATCGATGGTAACATGATCCATAATTTTGTTAGCTAACAAATAGTATAGAGGAAATGAAGGTCCTTGTCAAAGAGTTTTTGAAAAATTTTGAAAATTATAAAAGTATTCTCAAAAGACGACGCTTCTCCAAACGAAAGGAAAGGTTCGCCAGTATGATATAATAAGAAGAAAGCAGTAAACGTGAATAAGTCAATCAACTCGAACAGGAGGCCCCATGACCAAGTATTTAGTCCAGAAGTTTTTCTGGTTACGAGAAAAAAGTTTGATTCAAATTTCCCAGAAAACCCTGGTTTCCTTATTTCCTTTTTTCCTATTTTCTGGAATCATTCGGGTGATCGCTCTATCGGTCTTCTCTGATCGAGGCTATATCCATCAGCTCTTTTCGATGGATAGTTGGTTGCCGTGGGATCAAGCTATTAGTCAAGTCCTTATCAATTTTTCCAACTTTCTAGGAGGGCTAGCAGGCCCTTTAGCGACCTACTTCGCTGGAAAATATACAGCTGGGCACTATGGTAGAAGTACAGGGACAGCTGGAGTGACAGCTCTTTTGGTCAGTCTAATAGTAGGCTCTCAGGAATTGTTGGTGGGCCCCCTCCATGACGGGCAACTGACGCGTATCAACTTACCTGCGACGACCAATATCGTCTTAGCGATTTTTTTAGGCTATCTAATCGGGCAGATCTTTCGTCTATCCAAGGCCAGTGACGACCAGATTGTAGACAAGGATTTCATCTATCAACCCAAGACGGTGCGTCCCATTTTCTTATCCTTAGTTCTAGGGGTCAGCCTCAATCTTCTTTTGGTTCTTGGGAACCAATTTAATATTTTTCAGACTATCCGACAGTTCTTGGCTTCTCTCACGGTAAGCAGTCATCATCTCTTGTCCACCTTTGTCATGGGACTATTTAGTGGGCTATCTGCTTGGTTTGGTAATAGTCAATCCTTTGCCTTGAACTCAATTGCGGATGATAACTTTGCTTTGGAAAATCTCACCTACGCTGTGACGCATCATACAACGACAGGCATTCCTCATCTCTATACCTTGACCAATTTGTACCGCAGTTTTGGTCTGGTGGCTGGTGTCGGCGCTGTCCTAGCGCTTTTGGTTGCAATCTTATTGGTTTCACGAAGTCAAAAGGACAAGAAAGTCAGCCTCCTCAGTCTGTTTCCAAGTCTCTTTAACAACGGAGCGTCTTTCATGGTAGGAATACCGGTCCTTCTCAACCTGCTTTATGTGATTCCTTTCTTGTTGATCCCTTTGGTGAATATGGGAATAGCGGCTGTAGCTTTGTGCTTCAAGCTGATGCCTGCAGCCGTCTATCCGGTGCCAGATGGGACTCCTAGCCTTCTCTATGCTTTTATTGGAACCGGAGGAAGTCTGAGAGCCTTAGCTGTGAGTATACTTTGTTTTGCGATAGACGTGCTCCTTTATCTACCATTTGTCCGCATGGGAAATCGTATTCGAAAAGATCTAAAAGTGAAAGGAGAAAGCGATGAAAGTCTCTAAAAAAACAGCCATCGTCCTCACTTTGGTCTGTCTTTTCTTGATCGGTTTAGCCATTCCTTCTTATAGCTGGACTCGAACCAATGTTTCAAAAATCGAGAAATTTTATAATTCCAAACTGTCTCCCATCATCATGATCCCGGGAAGCTCTGCGACAGAGAACCGCTTTGATGGCTTGGTGACCAAGCTCAACCAAGACCGCCAAGGAACCAAACACAGTCTACTTAAGGTTAAGGTTTGGAATGATGGGCATATCACCTATAGTGGTAGTATTGATGCCAAGGACAATGAGCCGGTAATTGTGGTTGGTTTTGAAAATAACAAAGATGGCTATAGCAATATTAAAAAGCAAGCCAAACTATTTAATCAGGCCTTTGAAGCCCTTCAAGAAAAATATAATTTTAATAATTTTAAGGGCTTGGGTCATTCCAACGGTGGCTTGATTTATACAGCCTTTATTGAAAATTATCTAGGGGATTATGATGTGGATCTCAAGACCCTTATGACCATCGGAACTCCTTACAATTTCACGGAGACCAATATCAAAAATAAATCTGAGATGTTGGCCGATTTTATCAAGGGAAAAGAAGCTATCCCGACAACCCTTCATATGTATTCAGTAGCAGGGACCATTACCTATGATTCAGATGAGTTGGTCCCAGATGCCAGTGTTTCCGCTGGGAAATATATCTACCAAAACCAAGCAGCTAGCTATACGGAGATCACAGTGACGGGGGAAGATGCCCAGCACTCGGACCTTCCAACCAATGATGAGGTGGTTGCCTTGGTGAAAGAGCATATTGAAAGTCAACCGGATCGTAGAACCAAACCAAATAAAGAAAACTAAGTGTGAAGAAGGGATTCCTTCCTCACCTTTTTTTTAGTATAATGAAGATCAGTATGAAAACACGGGAGACTAAAGGAGATCAGATGAAAAGAAAACAATGGGTGCAGTTAGGGTTAGTGGCTTCGAGTATGGTCATGTTAACAGGATGTTACCAAAGATACCAGCGCCAGTCCAGTCCTAAAAAAGAGGCTGCAACGAGCCAGACTTCAGCAAAAAAACAAGCGAAAAAAGCAGACAACAAACAATTATACCAGTCCGTTTTTTCAGACTACCAAAAGATTTTTGCCACTTCAAAAGATTTGGATGCCATTTCCAAATTGAATGATGCATTTGCCAAAGAAGATCGGATGATCAATAGCTGGGTGATCGAGACCGTGATCAATCAGCCAGATGCCGTTCGCTATGCCTTTAAGGACTTAAATAACGATGGGGTAGAGGAGATGATCGTCGCCAATCAGCAGAACGATGGAAGCTACTTTGTGACAGGAGTTTATTACCTCAAGGAGCAAAAACCGACTCTACTAGCTGAAGGTTTCGTCGCTGGACACGGTGGAGCGCGCAATGCAACGACCCTCTATCAGGGAGGAGAAGTCTTAGAAGTCAGCTGGATGTCAGGAACTGGCCGTGGTGTAGCTGTGCTCTCACGGATAGAAAAGGCGCCTCAAGCTGCGACCAAAGTCCAGGAAGAAGAGGTCCAAGTACCTGGTTCAGATCTGAATAGCCTCTTTGGAAAATCGGATGAGGAAAAATTGGATCTCAAGAGTTTCAATTGGCAAACTTTTGACAGCACACCATCAGCGGGAAATAGCCAAAGCCAGGAAAAAACGCCTTGGAATGCTGAAAAATCAGCAAAATTAGCAGAATTTATGAAGACCTGGGGCGAAAAGATGGGACAACCCAACTATCAAAAAGGCATCGCTGGTGGTGATGTAGGACCAGACAACCTCTATACTCTAGGGGAAAATAGTAAGATGGATGCCATTTATACAGATACTGGTCAAGGAAATGCAAAATACCGCATCGTGGAACGCTATAGCAATTGGGACAAGTATCCAGATGTGCATAGTTATTTCTTTGCCATTACAGATACAGGAGAAGGCATTGTCTTTCATTCTCCAACGACCAATGGAGGAAAGATATATCTAAAACCAACGGACAACAAGGAACTTCAAGAAGAATTTACACAGTTGCTTCATCAATAAAAAGAAGAATAAACCAGAAAAAGACTGTTTTTCTGGTTTTGTTTATTCAAATAATGAATAAAAATACAATAAAAGAAATATTTTTTAGGATATAAAATATGTTAAAAACTAGTGATAATTAGCGGTGCATAAGTATTTGAAAACAGAAAATGTTTGACAATTAAAGGAAAATCATTTAAAATATATTCATTCTTTATTTATAGGAGAAAAAATATGAAAAAACTTCTTACAGCCGGTGTGGCTCTCTTGTCAGTTGCAACGTTAGCAGCTTGTTCTGGTAAAACTGCTTCAGAATCATCAAGCAAAGATGCAAAAGCTTCTTCTAGCAAAGTAGAAAAATCATCTACTTCAGAAAGCAAATCAAGCAGTTCATCAAAATCAGCGACATCTTCTGTTGAAATTCCAGAAGTTGTCTTGTTGACTGATGAAGAAATCGATAATGCCAAAACAATTGGTGATATGAAAACTCTTTATAGTAAATTAGTGGATAACTATAAAAAATATGCTCAAGATATTGGCGATCAAATTCCCGAATCACTGAGATCTAAATATACTCAACAAGTAGAGCCAGCTCTCAAGACATTGGACGAATCAAAAACTCAATTTGATACAGCACTTTCAACTGGTGGTTCAGATGATACGGTTGTTCCTGAACAAGGGCGTACTGTTTTTGTACAACAATTGAAATCTGGACGTGACACTATGAAACAAGCTCTTGAAAGTGCATATAAATCAATTGCGCCATTGCTCTCTTCATCAGCTGAATAATCAATGAAAAAAATAGGGTAGGACCTCAAGTCCTAGCCTATTTTTGCTTTCTTACAAAAATGTAAGAAATAAAGGGGAAAATGTAAGGTTATGTTATGGTGAAAGCGTTTTAGTTTTAGTACAATAGATTTGTAAAAAACGATTGAAGCTTTTATCAAGCTAGAAAGGAACGGACCATGACCCTACTAGACGTTCAACATATCAAAAAAATCTACAAAACCCGCTTTCAAGGGACGCAAGTTGAAGCCTTAAAGGATATTCACTTCACTGTTGAAAAGGGCGAATACGTGGCCATCATGGGGGAATCAGGATCCGGGAAATCCACCCTTCTCAACATCCTAGCCATGCTGGACCAACCGACGGAAGGACGGGTCTACCTCAATGGCACCGACACCTCGACCATCAAGAACAAGGATGCGTCCAGTTTTCGTCGGGAAAAACTAGGCTTTGTCTTTCAAGATTTCAACCTGCTCGATACCTTGTCTGTCAAGGACAATATCCTCCTGCCCTTGGTCCTCTCTCGTAGACCTGTCAAGGAAATGATGAGCAAGGTCGATAGCGTCAGTCGGGAGTTGGGCATTCACCAGCTCTTAGAAAAATACCCTTACGAAATCTCTGGTGGGCAAAAGCAACGGGTGGCCGTAGCACGGGCCATCATTACCTCACCAGAAATCCTCCTGGCCGATGAGCCAACAGGGGCGCTGGATTCCAAGTCTTCAGCAGCATTGCTGGACGTCTTTGAAGATATCAACACTATGGGCCAAACCATTCTCATGGTGACCCACTCAACCGCAGCAGCAGCGCGTGCCAAGCGCGTGCTCTTTATCAAGGACGGGATTCTTTACAACCAGATCTTTCGTGGGGAAAAGACAGAGCGTCAGATGTTCCAAGAAATCTCGGATACCCTGACGGTCATGGCAAGCGAGGTGGAGTAGATGTTTCGATTAACCACTAAACTAGCTTGCTCTAATCTGATCAAGAACCGCAAGCTCTATTATCCCTTTGCGATTGCGGTCATTCTCGCAGTGACCATCGCTTACCTCTTTGACTCCCTGACCTTTAATCCCCGCATTTCCGAGCTTCGAGGGGGCTCTTCCATAGTGTTCACTCTCAGCTTGGGGTTCTTCGTGGTCAATGTCGCAGGAGCTATCATCGTGCTCTATGCCAATAGCTTCGTCATGAAAAACCGCTCCAAGGAGCTGGGAATCTACAGCATGCTCGGCCTTGAGAAACGCCATCTCATCAGCATGATCTTCAAGGAACTCTTGCTTTTTGGCTTTCTAACCATCTCAGCCGGAGTCTTGATTGGAGCTCTCTTTGACAAGCTGATCTTTGCCTTTCTCTTGAAACTCATGAAGATGAAGGTCCAGCTAGTATCCACCTTCCAACCTGGGATTGTCGTCTTGGTCTTTGTCACCTTTGGTCTCATCTTTGGGCTTTTGATTCTTCTCAATGCTTGGCGGATTCTCCGTTTGAATGCCTTGCAGTTGACGCGTGAGAAGGCCAGTGGTGAAAAGAAAGCTCGCTTCTTGTGGCCCCAAACCATCCTGGGCTTAGCCTCTCTTGGTTGTGGCTACTACCTAGCTTTGTCTGTCAAAGACCCTATCATTGCGCTTGTAACCTTCTTTCTAGCCGTTATCCTGGTCATGATAGGGACCTACCTGCTCTTTAATGCGGGGATCACCGTCTTCTTGCATCTGCTTAAGAAAAAGAAGAGCTACTATTACCAGCCCAACAATATGATCTCGGTCTCTAACCTCATCTATCGCATGAAGAAAAATGCAGTGGGGCTTGCGACCATTGCCATCCTCTCGACCATGGTGCTGGTGACTATCTCTGCAGCCACCAACATCTATGTCGGTAGCGAAATGGTCAAGAAAATCATGGCGCCTCATGATTTCTCTGTCCAAGGAAAAGGGGTCGATCTGGAGCAGATCAATCAGAAATTTGATGAATTTGCCTCTGAGCATCATCTCGAGATCAAGAATCGTGACCTGATGACCTATGCCAACTTTGGGGTTAAATCACAAAAGGGCACAGACTTCACCGTCTATCCAGCTGATGAACGCAGCGTCACTCCTAAAACCGTCTTTATGGTTTTTGATGTAGCTAGTTATGAACATATGACAGGCGAACACGTCGATCTGACTGGCAACCAAGTCATCCTCTTTGCCCATAACGAGGCTCTTAAGGGGCAAAAGCAGTTCACTATCAATGGGCAAGACTTCCAAGTCAAGGAAGAAGTGACCAAGGATTTTATCACCGATCACGTGCCAAATCAGTTTAATATGCTGACGGAGGATTTCAACTACCTGATCGTGCCTGACCTCTCAGCCTTTGTCGCTCAGTTTCCAAATCTGGCCATCAATACCAATATCTACGGTGGCTTCAATGTCAATGTCGATGAAGACCAGCAACTCAAGCTAGCAGCCAGCTATGACAAGATGATCGATGAATTGAGCAGCCAACAGGGCCAAGGAACATTTATCTATGGAGGCAACCGAGCCAATGATGTGGCAGAGTTG